>Ga0335074_10000047_pt1 | contig 230423 bp, 221 predicted proteins | sample Lox_Sample_23_FD_206715 | JGI IMG/M metagenome (GOLD analysis project Ga0335074, IMG submission 206715) | Soil microbial communities from Loxahatchee National Wildlife Refuge, Florida, United States - Lox_Sample_2.3 | ecosystem: Environmental > Terrestrial > Soil > Wetlands | place: USA... | reverse complement strand
CCGTGCGCGCCAGCCGCGGCTTGAGGCGTCGCTGCAGCTCCTCGACCGCTAGGCCGACGAACGGGATCGGCAACAACGCGAAGAGCGCGATCTTGGGCGCCATGACCGCCAGCGCGAGGCCGACGACCGTCGCCGTCGAGGCGATGCGGAGAATCTCGTATGAGGCGTTGAATGCGGTCGCGACCTGGTTCACGTCGTCTCCGACCACGGCCAGCACGCGGCCCGCGTTCGCGCGCTCGAAGTAGCGCAGGGCCAGCCGCTCGACGTGCGCGAACGCCTCGCGCCGCAACTGGTGCTCGTAGGCCACCGCGACGCGCCGCCAGCGCAGGCGGCCGCGATAGTCGAGGAACGCCTGGACTGCGGTGATGGCGAGTCCGCCGATAGTGAGGACGGCGAACGCGAACGGACTGGCCGAAAGCGTCCAGATGCCGAAGAAGCTGGCGCTCCCGCTGACGACCAGATCGATCGCCATGCGCACGACCGCGAAGCGCGAGAGTGAGGCGATCATTGCCAGCACCGTGTCGACCGCCGAGCGCGTGAGCTCGCGCCGATAGGGCTGCAGCTGCTCTATGAGGCGCGCGGTCGTCCCCGTCCCGATCCGCGGTGCTGCGGCGGGTACCGCCGCCGCGGGCGCGTGCTCGGGAAGCCGGGCGAAGACGTCGTTGACCAGGCGGCGGAACCTCGCCTCGAACGCGCTGGACTCGAGTTCCGGGTCGTAGACGACCAGGACGCGGCCGGTTACGGCGTTGGCGCGCCCGTCCCATACCTGGGGTTCGTCCCGGAGCGCGAGCACGAGAGCCTCGGCGGCGTCGTCTCGTCCTTCGAGCCCCGCGACTTCCCAGCGTTCACGGCCCGGAATAGCGGACCGCCGGTGCACCAGAGCGACGCTACACCGCCGCCTTCGTCGTCGGCTTGGGATTCGAAGCGGCGGCGGCTTTTGCGGCAGCGGCTTTCTCGGCGCGCAACTTCGCGATTTCCGCGCGTTCGGCGGCTTCTTCGGCCGCGCGCTGCGCCTCTTCGAGATCCATCTCGGCGGCCACGTCCTCGACGTCTTCCCGGGCCTCTTCGTAGAGCTTCTTCACGCTACGGGTCACGACGATGCCGCCGCGAGCCACCGTGCGGAAGCCCTTTTTGATCTGCCGCTGTCCGAGGATGCCCGCAGCCCCTCCGACGATGAACGGTAAAATGAAAGACATCATGCCCTCCGGGATCGGTGCGGTTTGAAAAGCTCGGCGCGTATCGGTGCTCGTACCGACAGGCACAGGCACACCGCAAGCTCCCAACGTGCACGCCGCCGATCGCGACGACCACCGTCCGGTCGGGAGGACCATCCATCCCACACCCTCGCCGAGCCCGCGCCCACCCCTGTCTCCTACCGTTCGGATAGAGCCGTCACGTCCCTTAGCGAGGTTACCCTTGCGTGAGACGCGACCGGTTTTCCTCTCGACGAATGGCGGACTTCCCGGCCCTCCCGAACCTCACCGCTGCGCCGGGAGTGACTGCATGACGGCGAGCCGCTCACCCGCTCGAGGTCCTGCCGTCAGGCTCCGGCGAGACCACGCTTCCGACGCGGTTTTTCTGGATTCCGCGACATCCGTCCATTCGGTAAGAATCCTTACAGACCCGGCCTCGAGCGCGAACTATGTTGTGCGCCTGGTCGCCACAAGCTCGAATCCGGAGAACATTTACAATGATCAACAGGCCATGGCGTCAAGGAGCGTTCGCGGTTACCGTGATCGCCGGCTTGCTCACCGCCGCGGTACGGTACTTTCCCGCGCACGAGGCTTCGGCTGCGTCACCGTATCTGCCGGAGAGCCATCTCGTGCTCAAGAGTGCCCGCGACGTCAACGTCGCCGCGAGCACCGTCGTCATTCCGATCCATCGCGGCATCGCCAACGGGAAGACGGTCTGGTACATCATCACCGACGCTTCCGACTATGGCGTGGCGCACGACCTCAACGTCCTCTACGCGCCCAAGCTGAACAATATTGCGATCAACTGTCCCGAGTGCTTGCAGACGGTAACGTTGGGCAAGCCGAGCGGGAAGTTCAACAACGACGCGATCGTGCACTTCCAAGGCGCGCCGGACTTCAGCCCGACGCGCGTCTATGAACCCTCGGCGACCGGTTTTCCGCCGGTGAAGGCCGCACCGGGCGCCGTCGGCGGCCCGCACTACAGCCCCTTCGTGCGCATCGCCGGTTCGAACATCGTCTACAACATGTCGATCGTCGCGACGGGTGACGGTCCGTACGACGTCGTTCACCACACGAACACGGCGGACCGCGTCCTGGCCATCGACACCAAGCAGGACAACGACGGTCCGGAAGTGACGATGCTGCTGGCGCACGGATTCGATTCGGGCCAGCCGATCGTGTATCTGAGCACCGAAGCCTCCGATCCGGGCGCGGCAACGGTCGAGCGCGCGATCTACGTGCCGCTGCTCAATCACGCGCCGTTCGCGAACGGCGACGACAATCTCGGCTCGGCTCGCGAGCGCATCTTCGTGTTCCTCAACGGCCAGACGTCGGGCGAAAACAGTCAAGGGCTGATGTACCTCGGCCTGCGCTGTCACCTCGGCGAAGACGCGACGATGGCGAATTCCGCGCAGCTCTGCTCGCCGCTCAACGCGCAGGGCGACTTCCCCTCGCTCGACGATCCGCGTCACGCCAACGCCTACAGCCCGCTGTGGGACGTCCAGTTGGGCGTGTGGACGCCGGCGGCCGTGAAAGCCGGCAAGAACACGCGCCAGACCGACGAGAACCAGATTCTCAATCTGGTCGGTCAAGGCTATCTGACCGGACCAGGCGGTGCGCCCTACGGCTCCGTGTTCGTCGTCAATTGTCCCCCGGTGGCGTTCGTCGACCAGCGTCCCGACAAAGACTTGGCGAACAACGTCTTCAACCGATGAACCGATTGCACGTCGTGCTGCTCGCCGGCCTCGTTCTGAGGCCGGCGGCGGCCGCTGCTGCCGGCGCGCCGCCGCCGGTGCAGGTCATCATCCACGATCACGCATTCCGGCCGCCGGTCGTTCACGTGAAGGCGGGTCAGCGAATCGTTTGGACCAATACCGACCAAGACCCGCACACCGTGACCAGCGGAGGCGCGAACGTCGACGACGGCCGTTGGAAGAGCTCGCCCCTCATTCCGGACGGCGCCACGTTCACGTTACGCCTCACCAAGCCCGGCGTGTACCCGTACTTTTGCAAGCCGCACGAGTTCGAAGCGTCGATGCACGGTAAGATCATCGTCGCTCCGTAACCGGCCGCCCGGTGTCCGCGGATACCGGTTCGTCGAGCACGACGCGATTGCGCCCCATCGCCTTGGCGATGAAGAGCGCGGCGTCGGCGCGCCGCGTCAATGCGTCGGGCGACGTGGTTGGGTCGGGGACGCCGCTCGCGACGCCGACGCTCGCGCACAGTCGGCCGAGCGGGACCTGCGCGTGCGGGATGTCGAGCGCGGCGATCGCGTCGTGCATCCGTTGGCCGAGCGCGAACGCCCCGCCGTCGTCGTAGACGGGCGCGAGCACGGCGAAGCCGTCGCCGTCGGCGCGCGCGACCAGCGCGCCGGGGACGTCGGCGCACGCGGCGGTCAATGCGGCCGCGCAACTGCGCAGCGCGTCGTCGCCGGCGGCGTAGCCGCAGGTCGCATCGTAGCGGCGGAAGTGGTCGAGGTCCACGAGCAGTAGCGCCAGCGGAGCACCTTCGTTCGCGCGCCAGGCGGCGTCCATCGCGCGGGTGAGCGCGACGCGGCTCGCGAGCCCGGTCAGCTCGTCGCGCTCGTCCCGCTCGGGCGCGCGCGTCCGCGTCGCGAGCAGCGCCGTCAGCAGCAGCAGCTCGGCCAACGGACCCGCGGTAATCGTCAGATGCGCGATCTGCGCGCCCGTCTCGGTCGGCGTGAAGGCGGACGCGGCGCCGAGCGCCGAGGCGATGGCGGCCGCGGCGGTGGCGGCGATGAGCAGCGGGCCGTCCGGCGTTCGCCGCGCGGCGAGGGCCAGCGCGAGCGTGGCCAGCGCGAACGCGAGCGGGAACGCGTGATCGAGCGCGCGCAAGAGCGCGATGTTGCCGCCTAGCCACAGATCCTGCGCGACGTCGGCGCCGGCCACGTAGACGACGCTCGCGAGCGCGACGACGAGGGCAAGCACGATCACCGTGCGCGGCGGCCGCGCCGCCGCCGTGCGATCGAGCAGGACGCCGAGCACGCCCGCCAGCGCGAGCGCGAAGGCGAGCGCGTGCAGGGGCTGGCTGAGCTCCGGCGGCGGGCGCACGATGCCGACGAACGGCAGCGCCAGAAGACAATTCGCGGCCGCCGCGACCGTTAGCGCGACGAGCGCGCGCCTGCGGCGCACGGTCAGCAGCAGCGCCGCGAGCAGGGTCAGCGCGAAGAACGCGCCGCACGCGACGACGTCCCAGCGGCCGCCGGCGAGCGAACGCGCGAGGATGTCGTCGGTCACCAGCAGCGGCGTCGCCTCCTGGCTGACGATCGAGCCGGTCAGGTCGATCCGCGTCGCGCGGTAGGCGTCGTCCGGCAGGCGGACTCCCAAGATCTCGCCGGGCAGGCTCGGCGCGGCGGCGATCACCTCGTGGCGCCCGTCGGGATACGTCAGCGTGACCGTGAAGCCGCGCGCAAGCCACGTGCTCACGATCGAAAGCCCCGGTATCGGGGGGACCCGGAAGGTCGCCTGCAGCGCGCTCGGCTGCAGCAGCGACGCCGGCGCGGCGTCGCCGAGCGGCGCGCCGGGCGGGAGCAGGGGGACGTCGGCGCGCGCAGCGCTCGGCCCGAGCGCGCTGAGCACCAGCAGGGCCGCCAGGACCCAGAGCCGTCCGAGCACGCCGTGGGCTTCGCTTGCCAGGCTGCCCTTCACCCGCACCGAATCCTGACGCGGCCCGAGAGGGTCGTCGAGGGAGCACGCGAACCTAAGGCGGTCGCCCCGCCGGGTCCCACGGCCGCGGGCGAAATGCCGACGTAGCTCAGTTGGTAGAGCAGCTGATTCGTAATCAGCAGGTCGCCGGTTCGAGTCCGGCCGTCGGCTCCAGGAAAACTGCGTTGCGGCGCGGTTTTCGCGTTTTCGGATGGCTCCCGCGGAGTTCGCCGGCCAGTCCAATGGCACAGACCCAGTTCTGATCCGCGACTGCTGAGCGATGCCAGTGCGTTCGCGATGCGGCCCGTGGCTCGCTTAACGAAGCTAACAGCGTGACCCCGGGGTGCGAAAGGAGCTGGCGCCGCGCGACGACGCTTCGCTCCACACCAGCAGATCGAGTGTGTGCGAGGCGCGAGGAATGGACACGAAGCGGCAGTTGCAGACGGTCATCGCTGCCTATGGGCGTGACGTCGTTGATTCCTTGAACGTCACCGGATATCGGCACGAGGGGATGAGTTGGTTGCCCCTGCAGCGCAGCGCCCTTGAGCGGACGGAGTACCTGCTGGCGAACTACGATCTCTAGGATACACCGGGAACGACATCGTCTATTTACTGCTAGAGTGCGCTGACGACTATCTAGTCGACGTGTTGGTCGATCCCGATCGAGTCGATCTTGAACGCGTCAAGGAAGTCATTAGAAGCACGTCCCCTGCCAACGTGAGCGGTTAACTAACCTAGACATGCCGCCGCCCCTCGCTTGCCTTCCGCCTGGAGCTCTCTCGGACCGTCACGCGTTGCCTCTACTCGTCGCTTACTTCGGCTCACCGACCCCTAGCGTCAGAAAATTCCTTGCTCAATTTCGTTGTCGCGAAGCGAAGCGCGCTTCCGCTCCGCATCAAGATGCGATCGCAGCTCATCCTTCCAGATTTCGATGCGGGGGCTCCCAAACGTCGGCATGCCATCGACGAGTGCCATTCGCATCGCGTAGTAATCAGCCCCTGGCCCAACGCTTGCGAAGCTATGAATGTTTGCTTCCAGCGAACGAAGCACGTCGTCTCTTTCGCCAAAATTCTCAAGGAGCGCCATCATAAGCGGCGTGATGCGTAATGGCTCATCAGGCGAAGACTGGATCATCAGCCCGTATTGTGCAAGAAATGCCGGGACGTCATCAACGTAGTCGTGTCCAAAGGCGATTAGATCATCGATCGATCTACCTTCAACAGCGAGGCGATCATCGGCGAGAGAGAATGAATCATGCTGCGTCGCGATGAGCAATCGCCACCTATCAGCTCGATCCAGCGACGCGTACCGTCTCTTGAACCGGTCCCACACGGTATCGTGGGCAAGGAGCATCGGCCACAAATCAGCGACACGTCGACGCTCTGCAAAGCCTCCTTTGTCCGAAAGTGCCTCGGTCATAAGCTGCTCTCCGACGTCAGTGGCGAAGCGAACGTTCGATTTGATCAGTCGCTTCGCGACCTCGAGCAAGCTCCATTCATGAACGTCGTCCAGAGGCTTCTTGAGAAAGCCACTCTGTACGATGACCGCTTCAAAAACATCGTCTAGACCCTCTCGATCCGAAACCCCGAACATCAGGAGATTGACGACGCTAGAGTACCAGCCGTGATCGAGGAAGACGGCGGCGAGGGCGCGCAACTGCTCCCGGTCAACGTGTGCATATGCGTTGCCCATGAAGAGGTTCCGTCGAGGAGGTGCCGTAAGGCGACGCTCCTTGTAGGCTTGAAGCAGAAGTTCTATGTCACGCGATTCCACGCGCGGCCACACGATGACAGCCGGCAATGCTTGAACCAGGTGATCGTCTTTTGAGATCCGTACCAGAACCGACCACCGGTAGTCCGGATCGGCTTCGCCGAGCGTTCCGACGATGCTCATTAGAGCGAGATCGTTCCGGGGTTCGGGTGCGTCTACGTAGGCAGCGAGTGCATCCTCCACGAGCTGCTCCCGATCACCAGTGTGCTTTGCGGCGGCTTGCCCGTAACCATGCGGCAGTCGGTGCGACCAACCCGTGCTCACCACGTCGAGAACCGCACGTACGCGGCCCGCTTCCGTCGTCTCACGCGCAAACCGGTCGACATTCTCAAGCGATCGATCGACGATACCGGATCCCGGGACCTCGTCAAGATCGAGCGGCGGATCCGTCACGTACAGAGTGATCTGTTCGAGAAGGTCCGTCGGCAGCAATGACTGCAGAATGCCGCGCGCCCGCTCGCGATCTGCGTCATTTTCGCACACATGGCGAATTGCCCATTTTAGCCGATCAACTGCCTTCGGCCAGGCTGGCCCGGCAAGCGATGTCGCTGCCCTTTCCAGATCATCCCAAAGGCGGTAGCGAGCGAGCAACGGGATTCCGTCTGCGATTACGTCGCGGGAAAGGGCGAACGCCTGTGGACCGCGAGAACTCAGTGTCAGGGCACGATCGACGGCAGCTCTAACATAATCAAAGATATCCTTCCATATCGTTGGGCACCACTCAATGAGAATAGGACGCCCGCCTTGAGATTCGACGCCCAGGACCACATAGTTCTGGTTTAGGGACAGCACGCGCCCGAGTGCCTCGGCGACCAGCGTATGGCTTCGAGAATCGGTGCGCTCCAACATTTCGTCGACAATCGCGATGCGCTCGTTTGGATGCGCTTCGGTTTGAGATCCCTGCACGGCAAAGAACTTACTCAACGTCCCCGTAGCGTTGTTCGCATTCGAAGCATTCTCGTTACGAGCAAGCGCAAAAATCAGACGCACCGCAGCTTTGAAGTGAGCAGCGTGAAAGGCAATGCCCTCGAGAGCCCACACCAGGTTCTGCCGTCCGCTCGGCTCATCGATGTCGCTGAGGTCCTCGTCGCTCAACGCCGAGAGCGCACGGGTCATCGCCTTGATCGCGGCGTCGGGGTTCACTTGCGCAAGTGATCGTAGCATCCTCGAATTCGTTGGGCCGAGAATACCGGCGAGGTTCCCGAACCGGCCGGACGGCGAAAGCAGTCCAGCAGCAAGTTCGAGTGAGGTGCCCGTCGTCACGTCGCCAAAACGTCGGGCAAGCGCTATCGTCAGGCTGTCGGGTAGCTCGGCGAAGAGTCGCTCCCGTGTTTCAGGCGCGACGTCGTCGAGCCAGCGCCGTGTAAGGCGAAGCGCCAGAGGTGGCGGCGTGACACGCCAGTAGCGACCAATGGCAACGATCAGACCCTTTCGTTCGAAGTTCTTCACGATGCGGTGGAAAGCGTCGCGTGAGACATTCGGTAGGAACGTTGCCCGCAATATTTCCCACTCCAATGCTACACGTTCGCTGTAACCGACGTGGTCAAAGAGGGCAAGGAGGGACAGGACGGCGTACTCGTCAGAATCATCGAAGTAGCCGATGAGTCGCTGGGTGATTTGGTCGTTCGTAAGATCAGTGATCATCACACTGTCATTGCTAATCGCCTTCAGTACGAGGATCGCCATTAATGGCCAACCTTGCGCATACTCGACGATCCGCAGAAAATTCGGGCCTGTAAGCTGAGGCTCAAGCCCTTTGACGATCCGCGTGATCGTCTCGGAGTTTGTCTGCCGAAGCGTTGCGTCGCCGCTTAGCTCGTGACGGTGGTCGATCGAAATGACCGAGAGGGCGCTACCCGCGATCGCTTGAGCAAGCTGCTGGTGAAGTTCGGCCTCACAATCGTCTACGACAATGGTTCCGCCAACACCGAGTCGACGCCAGTCGGGGATTGTACTCAGTAGCTGCAGGCCGCTGCCGGGGTAGCGAGCATCGAAATAGACGATGCCGACGCCCTCAGCCGCCATTGGTCGCAGAGCCTCCAGCGCCAAGCGCGTTTTTCCTAGACCCGACGCGCCGTTGAGTCGAAAGACTCCGCCGATCTTTTTAGCTGCTGCTCTCAATTGCTCGGCGATGCGACCGGTCACGTCGTCCCAGACGTACGGGTTATCGAGACCGGGCAGGCGCGACCATTCGTCGAAGGTAGCTAGTAGTGCTGTATGCTCACGCCCGGCGGCACGAATAAGGAACGTACGAGACCAAAGATCTTGGGCTGCCCAGGCCGCAATTTCGTCCGCGGCCATGATGTAGATCTTCGGGTCAGTGCCCGGAAGATGCGGACGAGCAGCAGCGACCATTGCGTGAGTACGCGCTAATTTTTGGTCAGCGGTCATATCGATTCCGCTGAAGACGATGTAGGCGCCATCGGCGGCAAGCACGTCGCGAATTCGGGGTTTGATCGCGGTCCCGTCGCGCCGCATGATCTCGCGAACCAAATCGGACGGACCGAGACGCCGACCGGACTTTGACTGCCATATTACGCTTCGGGCAGGCAGTCTGGCGGTCCGAGCGGGCCCGCCGGACCACACCATCATGCCATCGATGCCACCATCGGCATCGCTGTTGCGGCATGTCGTGTCCGGAACGCCCGGGATTTCATGCTGCCGGACCTCGAGCCGCACGAGGTGGTTGATCAGCGTGGCAAAGTCGGCTGGTGTGAGTGCTTCGACATCCCCCGCCCCGACCGTGAATGGATTACTGGCCTGAGATCGGGCCCGCTGGGTCTTCCACCGGGCAAGATGACGGCTGATTAGCGCCAAAGAGCCGGCACCCAACAGCTCTTGAACCGAGCGTAAGGTGGGGCGCGCCCCGCTGCTCGCTATCTTAAGTGCCGCTTCCTCAACCTGTTGGTAGGTGACTTGGCCGGGCCGTCCCCGCGTCTGCATGTGCTTGTATTTCGAATCATTTCGGTACGAAACCTCGTCACCAACGGAGCCGCGTCGGACATGCGGCTTGAAGCCGTGCGTGGGCGTCGGCCGATGGGGTAGGCCTCGACAAATGTCAGGTTTTCGGTGTAATATACTGACATGAGCGTAGCGGCAGCCATCCGGAGGCAGGTAGAGGGGCTTCCTGATCGGACACCAGTTCGCGTGGCCGAGGTTCGAGCCAAACTACCCCAGGCTACTAATGCGGCAATTGAGCAAGCCTTCGCTCGTTTAGCGAAGGACGGCACACTTCTTCGAATTAGTAAGGGCGTTTATTGGAAAGCACGCCGGACGCGATTTGGAATGGTCAGGCCCGACGCATTTGAGACCGCGTTTGCCATCGCTGGTGATCATGCTCCAGGTCCTGCCGGTCCAGCCGCTGCCGCCTTCCTTGGGCTGACGACGCAAATTCCACCGGTCCAGGATTATGCCGTCCTGGTGAAGCCAGCGGTTAGTCTGCCGAACGTCGCTTTCCACGAGCGTACAAACACCCGTCGCAAGGAATTGAATCCCGCGGAGATCGCGGTCCTGGAGATTGCTCGGGATCGCTGCCGCTTTTGCGAGTTGCCACAGCGGAGGATCTTTGCCCACTTAAGAGAGCTTGCGGAACAGGGAAAGATCAGTGTACCTGCCGTGCGCGAAGCGGCAATCGGTGAGACGCGCATGGTCCAAGAGTTCGTGACATCGCTCTCGTAGGGAGAGCTAGCCTTCGCACGGAGCCTGAGGAACGAGCGGCGCTTGTAGGCCTGGCGAGTGACGCATTTGGCCTGAGCCCCGAGCTGGTCGAGAAGGATTTCTGGGTTACGGAAGTCTTGCGCGTTCTATCTCGACCGCGCCAGGGCGTGCGGATCATTTTTAAGGGGGGAACTAGTCTTTCCAAAGGGTTCCGCTTGATCCATAGGATGTCTGAAGACGTCGACATCTTGCTGATCTCGGAAAATCTGTCAATCCGGCAGCGGACATTGCAACTCGACGCGATCATGCGTGATGTCGCGACCTATCTTGGTATTCCGCCGGTCGAGCAGCGGCGCGAGGAAGGCCGCAAGCTCGTGTCGCGTTTTCCTTACAGCGACCGAGAGACGGCGATTGTCAGTCCGAGCGTCCTGCTCGAATTGAGTTTTCGCGGTTACCCGGAGCCATCGCTTGAGCGCGTAGTGGAATCCTATGTGGCTCAATACATGCGTGACGCCGGCATGCCGGAGGACTTCATTGAGCGAGATAATGTCACGCTTTCAGTTCTCGCTCCAGTGCGCACGCTCATGGAGAAAATCTTCGCCCTGCACGTAGCTGCGTCCAATTCGCCACCTCGGCTTGATGAGCTGCGCCTCATGGCACGTTACTACTACGACATCAAGATGCTTCTGGACGACCACGCAACGCGGTACGCACTCGGATCGCTCGGGGATATGGCGGCCTATTGCGAAAAAGAGTTACGCAATGCGGGAGTGGGCCAACCGTTTCACGGAGCGACGCGACCAACTGGCGGTTACGCCGAGAGCCCGGCGTTCCGGCTCTCGGCCCAGCTCCGAGAGGTCCTGGACGACGCCTACACCGCCGCGATGAGTTTTCTGTTCGCGCACGCGGAAAAACCGTCGCTTGACGAATGTCTCGAATGCATCATACGCCACGGCGGCATTTTGTAGTGGGCCGCCCATTGGGCGCTCGCGGTTATTCGGGCCCTTTGCCAACTGGCGCACATCATGGATCTGGGGGATCCGTGAGGGCTCCCTCCGGGTAGCGATCCCGGGAGCGCCGAAGTTACGGAGTATGGCACCGGGTGAACAACCGTACGTCGTCGGACTACCGGACGAGTTTGACCTAACCGAAGATCAAGCGCGTGCGCTAAACGTGGATGCACTCGTCGCCGATGCGTCGCTGGAGCACGGCCAGTTCGACTGCCAGCGTCGCCTTGCTGCTGCTCGAGACGAAGCGCAGGAGCGCGGCGATGAGGCTGCAGCTATTGCGTATCAGTTGCTCGTGGTTGCGACCGGAATGATGTTATCGGACGATCGCCGAGCGCCTTTCGGTAGGTACGTTTCAGGCCACGACGGAGAAAACCGGCGTTGGCACAGCCCGCTTCCCGCGGACCTCCGTGATCGTCACGTCGGGGCGCTCTTGGCGATTAACGAAACCATCACGACCCCAGTGCTGCGGGGCCATCTGGCCGATATCCTCTGGCACCGATTGTACCCAAGGAAAGCCGAGCACGCCCAGACGGCTGTGGCCGCTCACCTCCAGGTTGCCGAAGCAACGTTCGCCCCGGACCACTGGACCATCTCGGAACGCTATCTCTCTCGGGCATATCGCCTTTCACGGCTGCTCGGAACACGCAGCTCCGCATTCGCCGCAACGCTGAGAATGGCATGGGCGTTCTTGGATAGGCTGGACGCAACCGATCCTCTATTCTACACGCATAGGATTATCTCGCGCATCTTCGACACGCTTACGGAAGCGCAAAGTGAAGCGCTCCTCGAACGGGTTAAAAGGATCGCCGAATCGTCCGATGCCAACTATGCGTTCGAGCGAGCACGCCAATACTATGACGTCGCGGTTCGATTAGCGCGTCGCCTCCGGCAGAAGGGCCCGGTCGACGCGTTGCGGTTCGCGCGTGCCGAAACCTATACTCGACAGGCCGACCTTGCGGCGAACGAGGTGATGCGCGCCCACTATCTGCGCCTTGGCAGGAGAGCGTTACTGGATGCGGGCGCGTCACGGGACCAGATCGAGCGCATCAGCGCCGCGCTCGATGACGCGCAAATTCTATCGGTCAGCGAGATGACCGAAATTGCGACAGAGATTCGTACAGAACCAGCGCCGGATGGCATCCTTGAGCGCATTCGGGGCAAGGAGCCCATGGAGGCGCTCTGGATTCTTGCTGGCAGCAGCATTCTTCTCAGAAAGAAGACGGCAGTTCGCGTAGCCGCCGACTACATCTCACGGTTCCACTTCCGGTATGGCTTCGGAAGAGCCAAAGTGAACCGGGACGGGAGGCTGCAAGGGACCTTCGCTGGTTCACTCGGTGCATCAGATGAAGAGCGGCGCAACGCACTTCGTGGTGCAATGCACGATCAGGCCGCCCAGGCTCGCTTGGCCAGCGTCCTCGGCACCATTGAGCCCGCTAGGCAGATCCTCGTCATCGAGCACGAGTACACGCTCGCGGATATCTATGAGGGAATCCAGAATCGGCCGTTGATTCCCCAAGGCCACTCCCTGCTCTGGGCCAAGGGCGTTTACGCAGGCCTTATGGGCGAATTCGACATCGCGGTTCACATACTGGCACCGCAGATTGAGAACGCGCTTCGCGAAGTCTTGCGAAGACGGCGCGTTGTCGTCATTGAGGAGCTCGACGGCTACCAGCGAGTGCAGTCCGTCGCCGACGTGCTTCGGCATCCGGTTGCCCCAGCGGCGTTCGGCGAGGACTACGTCTTCACGTTGGACTCCGTGCTCGGAGATCGCATGGGGGCGAATGTACGTAACGAAGTCGCGCACGGCCTCGTGAACGACGCTGCCGCTGGCGGAGTGGAGTCCGCGTTCCTTTGGTGGTTGGCGCTCAGGCTACTGAGAGCATATGGCCCGGATCCCCTTGCAAGACCACCGACGACCGGCGACGACGCTCGCCCGGATGTTTCAGGAGGTTGATGCCGACGCGGCCTCTCGCCGTCGCCAACTCGCTGCTCGCGGCGGTGCGCCTAGGAGATCGTGCCGACGAGGCGCTGAGTACCTGGTCGCAGGCCGGTGGCGGCCTTGCTGCGTGGTCCGCCTGCGAAGGGTGGGGCAGGCAGGTGCCACCACCTGGTACCACCACGGACATCCGTTTGTCCGCCTTCCCCGTGTCTATCCCGGGTCGATCAGTGCCCAGTGATGAGGCGACGAGGGGGCTGCAGCTGATTCGTAATCAGCAGGTCGCCGGTTCGAGTCCGGCCGTCGGCTCCATCGCGCAGCGAGGCGCCGCGCCCCCTTCTCAGAGAAGAGAGGGCCGCATGAGCGGGTCCGGCTCGGGTGCGGAGGCATTTGGAGACGTGCTTCTTCCTCCAATTGACGGAGGATTACGCGTCGAGGTCACGATCCCAGCCGGAGGGGGCGGGGCATTCATCGTTCCCGCGCATGGGTTGCATTACGTGAAGGCGGGCCGCGTGCGTGCGGTGGTCGACGGGATCGACCGCGTCGTCGAGGCGGGAGCGCTCATGACCGTTCCGCCGGGACCGCGGCGGATGCGGACGTTGGCGGAGACGGTCGTACAGACGGTGGCGGTACCGGACGCTGCCTTCATCGGGCGCTTCGGCGCGGAACCGGCGATTCTCGATCTCTCGCGGCGAGAGAAGCGCGAGTGGGCGGAACGGATGGAGTCGCTGGTTGCGACGACGGACGAAGCTTCCCGGCTCGAAGCGGCGAGGAGCGCGCTCGCGTTGCGCGAGGAGCGCGCCGAGGAGCGCGCACGGCAACATTTCGATCTGGTGCAGCGCGTCCTCGCGTTTCTCGGCGAGACGCTCGACCGCGCACCGACGCTGCACGAGCTCAGCGATCGTTTCGGCTTCGCGCCGAACTACTTGAACGACGTCCTGAGTGCGAGCACCGGCCGTTCGATACGACAGTGGACGATCGCGTTTCGCCTCGAGGCGGCGCGCTCCGCGCTGCGGCGGCGATCGGCGTCGATCACCGCCGTCGCGAGCCAGTTCGGCTTCGAGCCGGCGTACTTCGCGCGCCGCTTCGCCGGCCGGTACGGCATCTCGCCGGCGGCCTGGCGCGCACTGACCGGGCGCACGCAGGCCGGGCTCGACGAGGCGATCCGGCGCGTCTCGCCGCACGGCGTGCGGCTGGACGTCCCGGAGGCTACGTCGAGGGAGTGAAGCCGACCACCTGGAGGGTGAACCCGCTGAAATTGGCGCTGGGCAGCTCCGTGATGGTGCCGTTGCCGCCACCGTCGAGCGTGATCGTCGCGACCGTGGTCGGGTGCGCGCTCGAGACGCCCGAGACGACGACCCCGGTGAAGCCGCTCGTGTTGTTGCCGGCGAGGCTCGCCGCCTCGTCGCGCGACGGATTCGCCGCGTTGATCGCAAGCGACAAGAGCGATTGGCCCGGACCGAATTCCACCACGATCGTGATGGTGCCACTCGTCAGATAATCGAAGCCGTCGAGTGCGTACGTCTCGGGCGGGCCGCCCGGCTGCAGGATGCTCAGCGACGCACCCGAGTCGAAGGTCAGAACGCCGGCGGTCGAGACCGGGGCGTTCGTGGTCGAGTAGGTGCTCAATCCGGGTACGGTGACGATTTTGACCGGCGTCGGGCCGATCGACGCGCCGATCTGCGCGAAGGGAAAGACCGCAAAGGTATGAGCGATGAACGCCGCTCCGCAGTACCAGAGCGATCCGGAGTTCAGATCGCACGTGGTCTGCATCTCGTTGCCGTGCGCATCAGCGATTTGGGCGCTGAAGATTTCATCGCCGAGGCTCCCCTCCTGGCCGGTCTTGTTCTGTTCGGTCTCGATCGCGATGTTCTGGACCGCGCTCACGCTTCCGCCGGCCGTGTAGTGCGCTATCGTGCCGGTGGCGTTCACCAGCGAACCGGAGGCCGTCACGTTCTCCGCGAGATCCACGACGAGGGACGGGTGCACGCACGCGGAGTCGTAGAAGTACGAGTAGGTAACGTCGTCTTGGAGGTTGCTCGGCCCCGGATCGACGACTTCCGAATCGTTGCTACACGTCGAGGCGGACCGCGGAGCACGAGCCCGCGACGCGGACGTTTGTATCTGCGCGATGATGCCCTGCAGGGTCTGCATCAGCGATGTGCTCTGCACCATCCCGAGCATCGTATGAGCGCCGGACGCTGCACCCTCGGGCGACGCGGACGGAGTGCCCACGGGCCTCGGTGCGACGGCCGACCTCGTCGTGCCGCACGCGCTCAGGAGCGCCGCTGAGAAGAGGATGAGAAGGGTTACGAGGGCCCTCGTGCGTTGGTGCACCCGTTCGTCTCCTGACGAGAGAAGCGCTGAAACACCAACGAATGTAGCCGCTGCCGGCTGGTGCAGCTTGCATTTTCGACCGAGCTTCGTGAAGCGCCGGTTCGCCCAGATAGAGCGACCGCTCGCTTGCTGATTCGTGTCTAGGGCGTGAGGGCCTCGACGTAATCGACGGGACCGTATTCGTCGCCGCCTCCGAGCACGTAGAACACGTTGTTGGCGACGGCCCCGGCCGCTTCGTCTTGGGGTTGCAGCAGCGAGGAGATCGTCGTCCACGTGTTGCTGGTCGGGTTGTACGCGGCCGCGGTGGTGAGCCAGCCCTGATTGTAGTTGTCGCCGCCCGCCTCATAGATCGTATTGTTGACGACGCCGACCGCGACCGACTCGCGTCCTTGCCCCGGCATCGAGGCTTCCGTCGCCCACGTGTTGTTCGACGGATTGTACGCCTCGACCGTCGTCAGGTAGTTGCCGTTGTCGCCGCCGATCGCGTAGAGCGTGTTGTTCGCGACTGCGACGGCAACCGACTCGCGCGCGGTCGGGAGGGCCGCCTCCATCGTCCAGGCGTTCGTCGAGGGGTTGTAGGCCTGCACGTAGTTGACGGGACCGGAGCTGTTGCCGCCGCCGACGACGTAGAGGATTCCGTTGACGACGCCGACGCCGGCTCCGCTGACCGCTTGCGGCAGCGACGCCTTGGTCGACCAGGTGTTGCTCGACGGATCGTACGCCTCGACGGTCGTCAGAATGGTGTAGCTCGTATTGAAGCCGCCGACCGCGTAGAGGATCCCGTTGACGACACCGACGCCCATTCCTTCGCGCGTCGTCGGCATCGTCGCCTCTTCGGTCCACGTGTTCGTCGACGGATTGTAGGCCTCGTTGGCGTTCGAGTCGGCGTAAGCGGTCAGCATGCCGCCGACGACGTAGATGATGTTGTTGATCGTCCCGGCAGCGAGGTTTTCGCGCACGGTCGGAACCGTGCTGACGTCGGACCAGAACGGCGGGTACTCGACGCTGAAGGTGATCGACCGTTGCGCCACGCCGTCGCCGCTGCTCGCGCCGCTGGCCGTCAGCGTGACGGTCCCCGTGCCCGAGCCGGTCGGCGTCAGGGAGAGCTGATAGGGGTTCTGCGAGACGCTGACCGAGACGACGCCGCCGCTCTGCGTTGCCGAGAGTTTCGGTGCGCCCGGTGAGCTCGCCGCGATCGCCGTTCCATCGATCGTCGTGAGGTCGATCGGAAAGACCGCCGCGCCGGAGCTCGAGAGCGCGACGGCCCCCTGCCCGCTGCCGCTGCACAGCCCGCCGCTGGTCCCGCTCGGCAGCGAGCTGATCGCGATTGCCGGACCGGGACAGGTCGTGGTGCCGACCTGCGCGTCGAGCGCCACGGCGAAGCTGTTGCCGTTCCCTTCCACGACCGCGATCGTTTGCGTTTGCTGAGAGAGCGCGTTGCCGGCGCCGCCGGCCTGGTCGTATGCGACCAGCGTGACCTTGTCCGTCCCGATGGGGAAGACCGCGGTGAACGTGCACGTCCACGGACTCGAGCCCGGGCAGTTGCCCGAGCCGGGAGTCACGTTGAACGTCTGCACGCCGAACGCGGAGACCTGGCCCGGCGTGAGCCCGCTGGCGGTGTCCAGCGTGAACGCGAGCGATTCGGTTGCCGAGGACACGTATGCTGCACGGCGTGCGCGCGAAACGTCGTCGCGCGCCGGCACGACGATGGTGAACGTCGCGCGGCCCAGCGGAGCCGCCCCGCCGGAGGCAGGCGACGGCGACACCGGCACGGCGGCGCGGGACGCGCCCGTGCCGCCGCACGCCGTCAAGACGCCGAGCACCGCGAGCACGGTGAAACAACGAAACCCCATGGGATCAGGGTAGGAGAGCGACCGTCGCCGTTCCGTCGCATCCCCGTACGCTCGTCGCGGAACGTCAATGAGCGCACATTCTGGCCGACCCGACCGCCGCGATTTGCCCGAGCTGGGTCGGGAGGGGGCTATGGATTCAACCGGATACCTTCACGAGGTGTACGTTTGAGCGCCCAATAGTCCGTTCGCCGTCGCCGTGATGATCGTCGCGTCAGTCGGATCCCACGCAAGAGAAACGACTTCGGACCCGTAGTCCTGCCGCGCGAGTGGATTTGATGAACGCACGGGTGCCCAAACGATCACCGCGCCGCTCGCGTCGCTGCTTGCAAGCAGATCACCCCGATGCTGATATGCGAGCGCCGTGATGAGGTCGTCGTGCCCCTCGCAGGTGCGCGGTTTGGTGCCCTCCGGACTACGTTTGCAGTCCCAAATCGTCACTACATCGCTTCCGCCGGTGGCCAAATAGCGACTTGACGGATCCCATGCGAGTTGCAGCACCTTGGCCGGGTAGCCAGCCATCTGAAGATCGTCGCCGTTCTTTACGCGCCAGAAGTGTACGGTGCAGTCTTGGTCGCCCGTTGCGATGTATCGCCCGTCGCGGCTGCAAGCGACCGAGAGAATCGAGCCCTTCCAGCGAAAGCGGCGAACTGGGCGGTCACGTGAAGGCGACCATATCGTGAGCGCACCGTACGCAGCCGTTACCAACGCTTGCGCACCCGCCTGCCAGACACACGCGGAGACGGTGCTCGGGTGCGGCGCATAGGAACGCACGAGCTGTCCGTCCGCTGTCCACAGGCGAACGATGCGACCGGCTGCGGTTGCGAAGACCTGCGCGCTCGACGTGCCTGCCCCACGCGGGTCAAAGGCGACGTGCTCGACCCAGGCTGCACCGCCTTCGCACTCGGCGACCTGCTTGCCCGTGGCCACGTCCCAGATCCGGGCCCAGCCGTCCTGGCCACCGCTAACGAGCAGCGATTCGTCCGGGCTCCACGAAAGCGCGAGCGTGCCGTTCGCGTGTCCGCGGAAGCTCACGACGAAATCGCCGTTTCGTCCGTCCAGCACGACGATCCGACCGCTCGACGTGGCGGCAGCGACGAAAGTACCGCGACGCGAGCACGTGACGGCGATCGGATAGTCGTCCACATCGTACGACCACCGTTCGGCAAGCTGGTCCGGTGCGGCTATTGTCCCAGACACGCGCGAAAATCCCTGGTAAGCGCTTCGCGGTCGAGATTGCGCCCAATGAACACGAGCGTATTTCGGCGCGGCTCACTACCCCATTCGCGATCGGGCCGGCCGTCAAAGAGCATGTGGACACCTTGAAATACGAAGCGGCATGGGGAGTTCTCGATACTCAGCACGCCCTTCATGCGGAAAATATCCGGACCCAAGTTCTGTAGGACGTTTCGGAAGAAGACGTCGAGTCGCGCCTCGACGCAGTCTCCCTCCATCTCGATGCCGACGGACGTCACCGTCGCGTCATGTGTGTGGTTCGGCTTGTACGCAATCGTTTGTGCCGGCGCGACGGGCAGTCCGGTCGCCGCCGTGACCGTGACCGCGTATTCGACGCCGCCGTGCTGCGTGAAAACGGCGTACGTCCCCGGCTCCTCGACCGCGATGCGCACGAGCGTCGCTCGCTTTCCGTTCAGCGCGATACGCCAACGTCGCTCGCCCGGATGAATCCGATCGATCGAATGGCGTTCGATCGGCGGGCCGGAAAAGGCGAGCGTCGCTCGCTCCGCGACGTCGCCGAGGACAGCCGTGCCGTCTCCGCCTGCCGCCAACACGACGAGATCCATCGACTTGTCAGGACCGGCGGAGAGCTGCAAATCGTACGTGCCCGCTTTGAGCTGATAGGCACCCGCCCACTCGAACGGGTGCTCGGGTTCGAGGAACGCGGGGCGCACGTCGAGCGCACGGTCCAGATCGAAACCGCCGACGTCGAGGATGCGCTCCATCTCGATCGCTGCATTCGTGGTCCGAAAAATCTTCGCGGCGCCGTTCATCGACCGAATGCGAGCCTCGAGCACGTCGAGAGCCTGCGCGTCGACCAGGTCGACCTTGTTCAGCAAGATGACGTCCGCGAAGGCGATCTGCTCTTTGAGCTCTGTGCTCTCGTCGAAATGCTGCTCGAAGTGAAGCGCGTCGACGAGGGTCACGATCCCGTCGAGCCGCGTCTTCGACCGAACGTCCTGATCCACGAAGAACGTCTGAGCCACCGGTCCGGGATCGGCCAGGCCGGTCGTTTCGACCAAAATGTAATCGAATTTGTCTTTCCGTTTCATCAGTGTCCCGAGAATGCGGATCAAGTCACCGCGCACGGTGCAACAGATGCAGCCGTTGTTCATCTCGAACACTTCCTCGTCGGCGCCGATGACCAGGTCCTGGTCGACGCCGATCTCGCCGAACTCGTTCTCGATGACGGCGATACGCTTGCCGTGATTTTCGGTGAGAATGCGATTGAGTAAGGTCGTCTTGCCCGAACCGAGAAAGCCGGTCAAAACCGTAACCGGAACGGTGGAATCGCCGACGGTCGTCGTCACGTGAGCTCACTTCTTTCCGCGAGGGCGTTTTCACGCGCTCCCGCTTGCAGCATGAGGAAGGCGTAGGTCGTGAAGAGGGCCAGCATGAGGCTCGCGCTCACGATGACGTCCGAAAACGGCGGCTTCCAGCCGAGGAGCTGCGCGAGCTGATATGCGGCTACCGCAACCGCAAAAGCCGTGATCGCGATCAGCCAGATGCGTTTCGCGCGCCGAAGCGCCGATGCACGCAGCGAAATGAATCGGTGCACGAGAAAGCCGTCGAGCGCATCGGTGCAGAGAATGCCGCAGCAAAACGCGAGGCCGATCAGCACGGCCCCGATGACGCCGGCACCCGCGCTGAACGCGATCGCGTACGTCGCGAGTTGGCTCGACGTCTCGAATCCCAGGCCGAACAGCAGCCCGGTCGGGAGTGCGATCAGGACGTGGCTGCTGGCGCGCCAAGCCGCCGGGATGATGCGGGTTCGCGGCGAGCCGGTGACGTCGTCGCGCAGCGCGAGCTGAGTCAAATTCAGCGCTGCGACCGCCAGCAAAACGACCGTGCCGACCCAGCCGCCGATCTGCTCGACGAGCGCCCGGTACGGCGTGAACCACGTCCCGAGCAGACCGACCAACGCGGCAATGGCAAGAACCATGATCGAATGGCCGCCGGCAAAGAGCGCGCCCACGTAGCGGCTTCCGCGCGGCGCCCGCTCGTGCGAGTTCCGGGTGAGGTTGTCGATGATGGCGAGGTGGTCGGGATCGGCTCCATGGCGCAGGCCGAGGACGAAAACGCTGAGCGCGGCGACGAGCATGGGCGGTAGGTGTTGCAACTGAGTAGCATATTCCTGCGACTGAGTTGCAAATCACGGGCTGCCCAGCGGGTCGTAGCGAAGGCCATGACCGTGTTCGCTGAACGGCCGCTCTATCTCACCGCGACGCGTCGCAGAATCACCGCCCTGCTCGAACAAGAGCAGCGCTACCTCACGGCTGCCGCGGTTATGACGAAGCTCAAGGCGAGCATACCGACGCTCGCCAAGTCGACCGTGTACCGGACCTTAGAACGGCTCGAATCGAGCGGTTTCGTCACGAGCCGCACGGAGGCCGATGGCGAGACGAGCTACGTTTGGTGCCACAGCGCCCACCATCACCACGCGATCTGCCGCACCTGCGGCCGCGTGACCGACGTCGACTGCGAGGCGATCGACGCCCTCAAACAGCGTTTGCTCGACGAGGCCGGATTCGTCGTGGACGGCCACGCTATCGAATTGCTCGGCTACTGCGCCCAGTGCCGCGAGAAGCGCGAACCCGGCAGCCGGAAGTAGGCTGCCGGCGCGGTCAGGAGACCATGAAGCCGTGGACCAAAGATCGCACGGCAGCTGCGACGTGGCGATCTTGACCCTCGCCGACGATTGTGTACCTGAGGTGTCCGGCGCGGTCGAAGATGAGCTGCGTCGGCCAGGCAGAGACGCCATAGGCGTCCCAGATGCGATGTTCGTTGTCTAGCGCAATCGGCCACGGCAGCGCGGCGGCTTGGCGCTGTCTCGCTACGTAGCCGATGGCCTTCTGGTAACTCGGCACTTCCGGCGTGTGCACGGCCACGATCTCGAGCTCCGATCGTGGATAGGCCGCGTAGAGGTTCTTCAACGCCGGCGTGACGTTCGTGCAGTTGACGCACTCGAACGTGAAGACGTCGAGCAGGACGACCCGGCCCCTCAGGCTCGCGAGCGTGGGGTGTCCGCCCAACCATCCCGTGGCCAGCGCGAGAGAGCCGAGGCTCGGCGCCGCCTGGGCGCACTGCGCTCGCAGAATCGCCGCGCCGCCGAGTATCGTGGCGAGGAGCGCTGCGCGTTTCATTGCGGTCCCTCAGAGCGCGCGGTGATCGCGAGTGCTTGCGCAAGATGCCAAAGGCGTCAATGCGGCAACGGCGGCCAGTGTCTCTTCGGGATCCGGCCGATAACGATAATCCGCGTTGACCTGCGCATCGACGATGGTGCCGTTGCGGTCGATGACATACCGGGCCGGGATCGGCAGGCGCCATGTGCCGGCCGCATTGATGCGGCCGAGATCGTTACGGAAGACGTTCCGGTACAAGTCGCGCAGGTATGCCGGAAAGGAGTATGCGAGACCGAAACGTTCCGCTACGTCGGCATTGGGGTCCACCAGCATCGGAAAGGCGATGTCGTGCTTCGCGCGATAGGCACCGGCGGATGCGGCGGACTGCGGCGTGATGACGACGAGCGAGGCGCCTAGATGACGGAAGTGCTCGTACGAGTCGTTCAACGCCTTGAGCTCCTCGTTGCAGAACGGGCACCACGTGCCTCGGTAGAACGACACGACGAGCGGGCCCTTGGAGAGGAGCTCCGCGGACGAGACGCGATTGCCGTCGAGATCCAAGAGGGCAAACGCCGGCACTACGTCGCCGGCCGTGAGCGCGTGGTTTGCGGCACCGTCGGTGCGCAGTTCGCCGAGGTGGCGCTCGAGCAGCTGCGCGACCTCGGGCTTGAGCGTCGTCGCCGCCTTCTCGCGCATCATTGCGAGCCGGTCGTTCAACGTCGGCATGTTAGGGCTTCGGTGAGGCGTGGGGCTTCGAAGCATGCGCCATTGAGCCGCTATGGCTCATCGTGCTATGGCTCATCGTGCCGTGGGTCATCGTGCCGTGGGCCATCGAACTGCTGTGGCTCATGGCGTGGTGCGTCATCGCGCCGGTCGCTTTCGGTGCCGGGGCTCGAGCGGAGACGGCGAAGGGGATGGCAGCTAGTGCGAGGGTGAGCACTGCGGGGGCGAACCGATTCATGTGGTCCTCCAGAGAGAAGGTCCAGGGCATCATGGCACCGAGGCGCAGAAAGCGATGTAAGCGCCCTTACCGCTGAGCATGATTCAAGCGCTCGGTGGCTTCCAAGATCGGAGGCGAGGGGCTGTTTCGCCCGCGCGGTCGAGGTGCGGTAAGCCTCCTTACGGCGCGACGCCGCGCGCCGTATCACGCTCATGCGAAGACAAGACACATCGGTCGAACTGGAGGTAGAATGCGCATCGCTGTCATGGGCTCCGGCGGAGTGGGCGGATATTTCGGAGGCCGCCTGGCGGCTGCCGGCGCTGACGTGACCTTCATCGCGCGGGGCACACAGCTCGAAGCCCTCCGCGACCAAGGACTGCGCATTCAAAGCGAACTCGGCGATCTTACCATTGCCGTAACCGTCTGTGAGGAGCCACGCGAAGCCGGACCCGTCGATCTCGTGATTCTCAGCGTGAAGCTGTGGGACACAGAAGCCGCCATCACGGCAATCGCTCCCCTGATGACCGACCGAACTGCCGTGATGTCGCTTCAGAACGGCGTCACGAAGGACGATGCGCTACGCGCGGCGTTCGGCAGTGAGCGCGTCGTGGGCGCGTTGTGTTACATCGGAGCTGCGATCGCGGAGCCGGGCGTGATTCGGCACACGGGCAAGTTGCAGCGGCTGGTCGTGGGTGAGTACGGCGGTCGGTCATCCGAGCGCGTGGCGGCCTTCGCCGAACTGTGCCGACGAGCTGCCATCGACGTCGAAGTGAGCACGGACATCGAACGCGCCGTCTGGGAGAAGTTCGTGTTTCTCGTCGGCTTCAGCGGAGCGACGTCGGTCATTCGGCAACCGATCGGCCCGATCCGCGGTAACGCGGGCGCGCGAACGTTCCTCGCTGCGCTGTTCGCCGAGACGGCTACCGTCGGAAGGGCCGGCGGTGTCCAGCTACCGGACGACTTCGCAGAGAATCGGCTGGCGTTCTGCGACACACTGCATCCCGCGTTCACCTCCTCGATGCACGGAGATCTCGAGCGCGGGGGCCGTCTTGAAGTTCCTTGGCTTCATGGCGTCGTTTCCGACCTGGGCTCACGAGCCGGGATACCAACGCCGGCGAACGACTTCGTTCGTAACGTCCTCTCCGTCTACGTCGATGGTCCTCCGGTCGTCGGGCCGTGACGGTTACTGGGCTCTCCGTTCGCGCCGTCAGTGTGCCGATGCGACGTCCGCTCTCAACGAGTGCGTCGATCATTCGCGAAGCTCCGCTCCTCCTCATCGACCTGGCAACGGACGTTGGAGTGACGGGCCGTAGCTATGTGTTCTGCTACGACCGCGTGGGCCAGCAGCTCATGCAACGAGTCCTTCGCGACGCGGCGGGGCTCATTTCCGGTACGCCTTTGAGTCCGCGAAGCGCAGAGGCGCTCCTGGCACGCCGTTGGCGGCTGTTCGGCAATGCCGGGCCCGTGGCCATGGCGCTATCCGGAATCGACGTCGCGATGTACGATGCGCTCGCTCAGCACGCGGGGCAACCCCTGGTGCGCTACCTCGGCGGGGCCCCGACACCCGTCAATTGCTACAACAGCAACGGATTGGGGTTGATCGGGGCGGCGAAGGCCGCCGACGAAGCCCGCGAACTCGTTGAGGAAGGGTACGCGGCGATCAAGCTGCGGCTGGGATATCCCACGCTCGCCGAGGATGTGGCCGTCGTGCGCGCGGTCCGTGACGCGATCGGAAGCCACGTCGCCGTGCTCGTCGATTACAATCAAGTACTCGATCGCGACGAGGGACTGCGTCGGTGTACCGCTCTGGACACCGAAGGCACGCGGTGGATCGAAGAACCGATCGTTCACGACGACTATAGCGGCGCCGCGGCGATTGCGGCTCACGTGACGACTGCGATCCAAATCGGCGAGAATTTTTCCGGCGCGCACGCAGTCGCCGCGTCGATATCCGCCGGGGCCTCGGATTTGCTGATGTTCGACCTTCAACGAATCGGCGGGGTCAGCGGATGGCTCGAGGCGGCGGCGGTGGCCCAGGATTTGCCTCTTTCGTCACATCTGTTTCCCGAGGTCAGCGTGCATTTGCTGGCGCTTTCGCCGCACTGTGATCTGCTCGAAGTGGTAGACTGGGCGGCGCCCGTGCTGCTCGAACCCCTTACGATCCGAGACGGGACCGCTATCGCCCCCGAACGCCCCGGGACGGGCGTCGCGTGGAACGAGGATGCCGTGAGGCGCTACCGTATCTGACCGGCGCTTCACGTGAGACGCGGAACGCCTTTGCCCCAGGTGGCGGGCGGCGCGAGCGACGTTCTCAGCGGCGGCGGCGCAAGGTCGCGGGCGTCCGAAGTGAAGACGGAGTCGCCTGCCGAGACGAGGTAGTCCGCCGTTCGCGCGGCGAGTGCTTGGATCGTCAGGCCGGGGTTCGCCGAACCCTGCGTCGGCAGCACGCTGCCGTCGCAGACGAACAGGTTGGCGATGTCATGGGACCTGCCGAACGCGTCGACGACCGAGGTCGCGGGGTCGCTGCCCATTCGCGCGCCGCCAACCAGGTGCGCGTACCGCGCCTCCTGGACGACCTCGGTTGCACCAGCCGCCCACATGACGTCCATCGTCTTCTCCTTGGCGGCCTTGATCAGCTTCTTGTCGTTGTCGTGCAGGTTGAAGCTCACGTGTGCGACGGGGATGCCGAACCGATCCGTTTCCTGCGCCAGCGTCACGCGGTTGTCGTCCCATGGCAAGATTTCGCCGAGCACGCCGAAGGCCGCCCAATGATTGTAGTCCATCATCTCGCGACGTAACCCCCAGCCCCAGGCCTTCTTCGCCGCGATCATCTGCTTCGCGAAGGCGATCGGCAACGGACCCACGGTCTGAATCGCGAATCCGCGCGCGAAATCGTTGCGGGGATCCGTTTCGTAGAATTCCTCCGTGAGCGCGTGCGCCGGGGGCGCCTTGTACATCCGTACCGGCTCGTCGAACCGCCCCAAGACGACGTTCCCGGCCTGCGCCATCAGGTACTTGCCGACGGTACCGCTCGAGTTCGCCAAGCCGTTCTCGAAGCCGGCGCACGCGGAGTTCAGCAGCAAGCGCGGCGTTTCGATCGCGTACCCGCAGACGATGACCGCCTTGGTGCGCTGGACGTGCGGGTTCGCGTCGTCGTCGAAATAATGAACCGCCGTCACCCGCCGGTTCGGGCCGATCTCGATGCGGTACGCCATCGAGCGGTCGCGAATCTCGGCGCCGTTCGTGATCGCGTCGGGAACGTGCGTGATCAGTGTGCTCGCCTTCGCGCCGACCTTGCAGCCCTGGATGCAGAAGCCGCGATAGATGCAGTGCGGCCTATCGCCGTGCGCTCCGCTCAGGATTGCAACCGGGCCGCCGATGCTCACCGGAATGTCGAGCGCGCTGCACCCTTTGATGAGCGCGTTGCCGACGCCGCCCATCGGGTGCGGCCCGTACGCGTACCCGTGCGGGTGGCCCCAGGGGTAATACGCCGGCCCGGCGACCGGCATCTCGAGCTCGAGCTGCTCGTAGTAGGGCCGGATGTCGTCGTACGAGAGCGGCCAATCGATACCGACGCCGTCGCGCGTGTACGTTTCGAAGTCCGAGGGGTGCAGTCGCGGCGTGAACGACGCCCAGTGCACCGAGCCGCCGCCGACGCCTTTCCCGCTGTTGTTCGCGCCCAGTGCGAGCGGATCGCTGCCGCCGGTGATCCGCGGATCCTCCCAATAGAGCCGGTGTGATCCGGCTTCGTCGCTGACCCAATCGCGGTCGGTGTCCCAGAACGGACCGGCCTCGAGTCCGACCACGCGGAAGCCCGCGCGCGCCAAGCGCTGCACGAGCACGCCGCCGGCCGAGCCGACCCCGACCACGACGTAGTCGACGGGATCGTTCTCGGCATGACGACGCATCGGCGCCGGAAGGCGTTGGCGCGTCCCCAGTGCGTGCCGGCTCATCGACGGCCGGCGTTCTTGGCGTGCGAGCGGTGCTGCTCGGACTCCAGGAAAAACGCGTGCACGTTCTCGACCTCATCAGAGGCGGAGCCGGGCGGCGCGCTCCACGCGTACCGCCGTTCGCGCACCTCCCACGGTTCGGGCTCGCCGCGTTCGAGACGCGTGTAGCCGCGCGGATACGCGGGGCCGCCGAAGCCGATCTCGTCCCAGGCCCAGGGGTGGGCGTAATAGGCGTCGGCGGCGTCACCGACGATGAGCTGCCAGAAGCGGTGGACCGACATGCGCTCCCAAATCGCTCGCGCCGCTTGGGGCGCACCGTCGTGAATGCGTGCCAGGACGGCTTCGCGCTGCGCGTACGTCAGGTCGACGAACGCGGCGTCCTGCGCGCAGCGTGCTTCGGCGTCGATGGCTTCGCGCCCAAGCCGATACGCTTCGCGATCGGGCGGCATATCGGCGTACCGGTAGCCCACCGTACGATCGTCGTGCAGGCGTGCGTCGACGGCGTTCACGATGGGAATGCGCCGCTCGGGGGTCCGATCGCTCTGGGGGAGCAGATGCTCGAATACGGCCGTCCAAAACTGCGCAGCCGCCGCGTCGAAATACCGGATCGGCGGCGGCGCGTGGACGCGCGCGACGACGACCTCGCGCGTGGTGGGGTCCCACGCGTCGCTCTGGCCGAGCGTGCTGAACCCCGGATAATACCCTGGCTGATCGCGCTGCGACACCTCGACGTCGGCGGGCGCGTCACGCTCGGCGCTCATCGCTCGCTCCGGCGCAATTGGCTCGCGAGCAGTCCGAGCCCGCCGGCTGCACCGAAGAGCAGCGGGGCGAAAACCGGCGGCCCGTACATGACGTTGTACAGGACATATTTGGCGCCGCCGGGACGGCGCAGCACACCGCGCACGTGATAGAAGAAGCCGAGGCCGGCCACCGCGAGCGCGACCGCGGAAAGCAGCGGGACGGCCGTTACCGCGTAGCGGCGTTCGCGGACTCCGGCCGCACAAGCGATGGCCAGCAGCGGCGCCAGCGCGACCGGCCACCACTGCGATCGATAGCGAAAGCCGGACTTGTAGTGCGAGTACAGCGCCTCCACGCCGCTGAAGCTCGCGCTCAGCCCCGCCACGATCAGCATGTGCTGTTGAAAACGACCCTCGCGCACGTCCTGTTCGAGCGTGAGCGGTTCGCGCGTGGCCGCGCGCGAGGACGCCGGCGCGTCCTCCCGTCGCAGGAACGAGGCGATGAGGCCGAGATAGGCTGCGGTGCCGAACAGCAACGGCGCGAAGAGCGGCGGTCCCATGATGACGTTGGTGATCGGAAGTCGCCAGCCGCCCGGCTTGCGCGCGATGCCGCGGACGTGGAAGACGAACCCGAGCGCCGAATCGGCGAGCGTCACCGCCGACACGGCGCGAAAGATCGAGCGTGCGGCCGAGCGGCTGAAGAACGCCCACACACCGGCGCCGGTCAGCGCGGCACTCAGAACAACCGGCGTATACATGATGCGCTGACCGTAGCTGCCGCGGTAGTGCTCGTAGGCGACCTCCAACCCGCTGAGCGCGCTGGCGCCGGCCGCGAGCAGAGCGAGGGTGCGCTGAAAGCGTCCTTCACGTACGTGGTTACGAAGATTCTCGACGGCATCGTCGCCGTCATCGCCGTGCACGAGGCCGTACTCACTTTCCGGTGCTGCGGACGTGATGAGGAGACGTTCGCCTTGGAGTTGTATCCGAAAGCGAGAGCATTGTAACGATCGGCGAAACGGTTGCTTGGCGTGCGGCGCCGCGGGGAAAAGCTCGGAGGATGGCACCACGTCTCCTCGTCCGCACCGATCACTATACGGAGGGCGTCGTCGTCGCCCCCGATGGGACGGTGTTCTTTTCGATGACGAGCGTCAGCACGGTCATGCGCATGCGTGCGGATGGGTCCGCGTGCGCGGTGTGGGCGCACGTCCCGGCTGCGAACGGTCACGCCATCGACGTCGACGGCAGCCACCTGGTCATGTCGAGCGCCGGTTCCGTCCAACGCCTGGACGGGAGCGGCACGACGATCGACGTCCTCGCCACCCAGGTCGATGGGCGGTGGCTGACCTATCCCAACGACGTCGCGCTCGATACGAGTCGGGGAACGTGCTACGTCACGGATTCGGGATACAAGAAGACGCCTGCGACGGTGCCGCCCGATCCGCAAGGCCGCGTCTACCGATTCGACCGAGACGATACCGTGCGAGAGGTCGCGGCCGGCATCGCGTACGCGAACGGCATCGCCTTGGCGCGCGAGGGCGCATCGCTGTATGTCGGCGAGAGCGTGACCGGGACGATCTGGAGCTATCCGCTCGCCGACGACGGCTCGTTGGGCGAGCGCAGACTGTTCGCGCGCACCCCGCGAACGCCGGGGACGGTCACCGTACCGGACGGTTTCACCGTCGCGTCGGACGGACGGCTGTTCGTGGCGCACTACGGAGCCTGCGAGATCTTGGTCTACGCTCCGGACGGCGCGTTGATCGATCGGCTGGCGGCCGGGAACCGGGCGACCAGCCACGCCGCGTTCTCCCCGGACGAGCGCACGCTCTACGTCTCGGGCGGCATCGAAGACGAGTCCGGTCCGGGCGCGATCTTCGCGATCGCCGTCTGATCGAAGTCGAGTCGAGGCGCCTCAGCCGGCCCGCTCCGGGGGACCGCCCATGAGCGTGGCCAGAGCGTCGCGGCTGCGCTCGACGACCGCGTCGAGGTCGCCGTCATAAAGCGAGTCGGGAACGTCCTTCGAGAAGATCTCCAGCACCAAGGGACCCTCGTAGCGCGCGTCACGCAGGCCGTCGAGAAACGGCTGAAAGTCGATCGAGCCGTCGCCCACGGCCAGCCGGTCCAGAAACGAGCGCGGGCGACGATAGTCGGAGACCTGCGCCAGCGAAATCTTGCCCGCGCAGCGCGCGAGACGCGTGCGCAGATCGTGCTGGCCCGCCAGGTTCCAGACGTCGGCGCAGATGCCGAGCGCGTCCGCGCCGACCGCGTCGACGAGGTCGAGCGCGTCTTCGAGATTCCAGGCGAAAGAGTCCTCATTCATCGCTAGCGGATGGAGTGGTTCGAGCGCCAGCCGAACACCGAGCTCGGCGGCGTGATGCGCCAGTCCACGATAGGCTCGGACCGTCTGCTCGAAGGCGGCCTGCACGTCGCCGTCCGCCGCGACGCCGGTGTTGAGGACGAAGACCGTGCCGGGCATCAGCGGCGCGAGCGTATCGAGCGTCTTGACGAAAACGTCCCGTCGCGCATCTAGAGCGACCGGCGTCGGTGCGAGATGCGTCGGAAGCAGCGCGTGCACGTCCGCTTGGAACGACGACACCGAGAGGCCACGATCGCGCACGGACGAGAGCTGATCGCGGCGCTTGCGCGGATTCTCGTCGAGCTTGAACTCCCAGATTTCGATCGCCGCCGCGCCGAGCGCTTCGTAGCGCGAGGCGTCCTGCTCGAAGGACCATGGCCACGTCGTGACTTCGCTGACTCCGAAACGCCACATTGCATCGGGGTCATACCCAAAGCAGCGACCGCTGCAGCCGATGACGCGAGGAAAGCGGCTCGCGTGGGTAGGAGCGTAGTGATGCCGCAACTCTTCGGGCGAGGCTACTCCCGATCGGAGTTGGCCGCCTTCACCGGACGTCTCGACACACTCGCCGGCGTCACTCCCCTCGAACGCGCGGCCGGCCGCGGTCGGGGTGTACGCGAACTCTCGGTGCGGACCGGGAGCGGGTTTTCGTTCGTGTCGGTTGCGGACCGCGCGCTCGACGTCGCGCTCGCGTCGTACGGCGGCGTGCCGCTCTGCTGGCGCTCGTGCAACGACGTCGCCGCTCCCGCGTACGCCGACCACGAAGCCGACGGTTTCTTGCGCACGTTCGCCGGCGGATTGTTCACGACGTGCGGCCTGGCGAACTTCGGTCCGGCGGGCAGCGATGCGTGGGGCACGTTTGGGTTGCACGGCCGCATCAACCTGGCCCCGGCCGAAAGCGTGCGCTGCGAAACGAGCTGGCCTGACGAGCATACCTGCGTCTTCGAAGTCGCGGGGACGATGCGCGAAACCCAGGTCTTCGGCGAGAATTTTCGGCTCGAGCGCCGCCTGCGCGCGTTCGCCGGCGGCAGGAGCCTGCAGCTCCACGACACGGTGACCAACGAGGCCGGCACCCGACGCCCGCATATGATCCTGTACCACTGCAACGGCGGCTTCCCGATCCTCGCGCCGGATGCCCGGCTGTATGTGTCCCATGCGAGCGTTCGACCACGCGACGCGCAAGCGGCGCGCGGTCTCGCGGTATGGGACCGCGGAGCCGAACCGCGGCGAGATTTCGAGGAGCAGGTGTTCGTCCACGAGCCGATCGCGTGCGCCGATGGACGCGCCGCGGCGGTGCTGTGGAATCCGCAACTGTGCGAGGGGCGCGGGCTCGGCCTCGCGATTCGCTTCGACCCCGTCCAGTTGCCGGCGTTCTTCACGTGGCGCATGCTCGCGCACGGAACCTACGTCATGGGCATGGAGCCGGCCAACTGTCCGACGATCGAGGGGCGCGTCGAGGCGGGCAAACGCGGAACGCTGCCGTTCCTCGAACCGGGCGAATCGCGCAGCTACGACCTGGAGTTCAGCGTGCTCACCGGCACCGACGAGCTGGCCGTCATGCTGGGGCAGATCGGCCGTGCGAACGGAGCCGTGGATGCCTGAGAACGTGGTGATCCTCGGAGCGGGCTTCGCGGGGATGAACGTCGCCCGCCACCTCGAGCACGACGGCCGCCGAGGCGAGCTCGCGGTGACGATCGTCAACCGCGAGAACTACATGCTGTTCACGCCGATGCTGCCTGAGGTGGCGAGCGGATCGATCGAGCCGCGGCACATCACGCCGCCCCTGCGCGCGATCTTGCGCACGACCGCCTTCGAGTTGGGCGATTTGAAAGGTGTCGATCTCGACGCGCGTACGGTCGCCGTCACCAAGCGGCGCGAGGGTGGCGAAGCGACCCTGCCGTTCGATCACCTCGTCGTGGCGTTGGGAGCCGAGAGCTCGACGCACGGGGTTCCCGGCGCCGAGGAGCACTCGTTTCCGCTCAAGACCGTGCACGACGCGGTCGTCGTCCGGGACGTGACGATCACTTCGCTCGAAAACGCCGCCATCGCGATGGACGAGGACGAGCGGCGCAGCCGTACGACCTTCGTCGTGGTGGGCGGCGGCTTCACCGGCGTGGAGGCGGCGGGTGAGCTGCTCGCTTTCCTGCGCTCGGCGTCGCGCTTCTATCCCCACGTCGAGCGAACCGATATTCGGGTCGTGCTGGTCGCGGGTAGCGATCGTCTGCTCGAGCAATTGTCGCCCGCTCTCGGTCAGCGCGCCGCGACCATGCTGGCGTCTCGCGGAGTGGAAGTGGTGTTCTCCGATCAGGTCGCATCGGTCGACGCCGGCGGCCTCACGTTGGCGTCGGGGCGGCGCTTTGCCACCCGGTGTGTGATCTGGAGCGCCGGCGAGCGGCCTTCCCCCGCGCTCGAGCGCATCGCGCTCAAACGCTCCGAGCACGGGGCGATCGAGGTTCGTCCCGACCTGTCCGCGATCGGAGCGCCCGGCGTTTGGGCGCTGGGCGACTGCGCGCACATTCCCAAGCCCGGCGGGGGTGCCTATCCGCAAACGGCGCAGCATGCGGTGCACGAAGCGCGCCGGCTCGCGCGCAACCTGGTGGCGAAGGTGCGCGGCGAGGCGACCCGTCCGTACGCGTATCGCGCGCGCGGGATGATGGCCTCGATCGGAGCGCACGAAGGCCTGGCGGAGATCGGGGGCCGGGTGAAGCTCTTCGGTTTGCCGGCGTGGCTGCTGTGGCGGACGTATTATCTCGGGCAACTCCCCGGCAACGACCGCAAGGCCCGCGTCATGCTCGATTGGACCCTCGACTTTCCCTTTCCTCAGGATATTGCGAGCGTACGATGACTCTCGAGAACAAGGTCTGTATCGTCACCGGCGCGTCGACCGGCATCGGTCGGGCCATCGCGACGAAATTCGTCAAGGAAGGCGCGAAGGTCGTCGTCGACTACGTCGGCAAGAGCGAGCCCGCGAACGAGCTGGTCGCCGCGCTCGCGATGATCGGTGGAGAGGCCATCGCCGTCGCCGCGGACGTCAGCGACGCGGACCAGGTGGCGATGCTCTTCGACGAGACGATCAAGACGTTCGGCGGCGTCGACGTTCTGGTCAACAACGCCGGCGTCGAGAAGAAGATGCCGTTCGTCGACACGCCCGACGACGAGTGGGGGAAGGTCATCGCCATCAACCTCACCGGACCGTTTCTGTGCAGCCGGCGCGCGGCCAAGCAGATGATCGCTCAGGGCCGTGGCGGCCGCATCATCAACATCTCGTCCGTTCACGAAGATCTGGCCATGCCGACCAACGCGCCGTACTGCGCCGCCAAGGGCGGCCTGCGGATGCTCATGCGCACCATCGCGGTCGAACTGGCTCCTCATGACATTCTCGTCAACAACGTCGCGCCGGGCGCGGTCGACACCCCCATGGATGCCAACCTGAAGACCGACCCGAAAGAGATGAACCAATTGCTGGCCGAGATCCCGCTCAAACGCATGGGGCGCCCCGACGAAGTCGCCGAGCTGTGCGCGTTCTTGGCCTCGAGCGCCGCGTCGTACTCGACCGGCTCCACCTTTTTCGTCGACGGGGGCCTGATCCGGCACAGCGGGTCGCTGTGACCGTGTCGACGGGTACGCCTGCACAGACGATCGGAACCGGCGAGGGAGTCGGCGCGTACGTCATCGCCGACGATCAGATGGCGGCCGGCAGTACGCTCGGCGGCCCGAATCTGTGCATGACGATCAAAGCGAGCGGGGCGATCGAGAAGCTGTATTCGATCGATGCCGGCGAGGTCTTCTTCGGGACCGTCGTGCTGCACTTCTGGGACACCGTTACGCGGGCGAAGCTCGTCCCGCGGCGCGGAACGTTCATCATCCATCCCGGGCACCAGGAGCACGAGTACGAGCTTCCCAATCACGTCAGCGTTCACGAGAACCTCTTCGCGCTCAACGGCGCTCTGCGCGACGGCGAGACCGGACCCGCCGCAGCGTATTACTGGGTCGAATTCACCAACGACGGGCCGGACCTGGCGACCTTCAGCACGTACGCGATCTGTCAACTGCGCGGCCACACCGGGCACGACGTCGTCGCCGCCTACGACGAAGCGCGTCACGCCATCGTCGCGTGGAACGCCGGCAATCCCAATTGGGTTCGGCTCTTCGGCCTCTCGCAGCCGCCCCGCGGGTACGAGACGACCGCCGATCACGATAAGGGCATGTCGTTTCGCTGCCCCAAGCCGCTGTCCGGTACGGTCGACACGGCCGCCGGTCAGGACGTCCTGGGCATCTTCGAGCTGGAGCATACGCTGCAAGCCGGCGAGTCGACCGGCTTCTTCTACAAGTTCGCGCTTTCGGTGGACGGCCGCGCCGCCGCCGAGCGTGCGTACGACGCCGCTCCGCCCGCGGCGGAGGCGCTCGAGCGTACCCGGCAACACTTCGCCGCCGTGTTGGGCCGTTCGATGTTGATCACCCCGGACGCCGAGCTCAACCGTGGGGTGTCGTGGGCCAAAGCGAACATGCTGCGCACGATCTCGAAGTCACCGACGGGGTGGTCGTTCGTGAACGATCCGACGCGTTCCAACAACAGCGTGGGCCGCGATACGGCATGGTTCGGGTACGGCGCGGACTACGTCATGCCCGAGATCTCGCGGGACGCCTTGCTCGCCTACGTCGACGTGCAAGAACCGTCGGGGATGATCGTCGAGTACTACGACATCCGCAATCGCAAAGCCGAGGATTACGGCCTCAACATCAACGACAATACCCCGTTGATCGTCTTGGCGCTGCTGCACCACTATCACGCGACCGGTGACCGAGCGTTCTTGGAGCGGGTGTACGATGCGGCAGCCCGTGCCGCGCGCTATATTCTCTCGCAGCGCGACGAGCGTGGGCTGGTCTGGTGCACCTCGACCAAGACCTCCGATTGGGGCATCATCGGCTGGCGCAACGTGATTCAAAACTACCGTCTTTCCGGCGCGACGACGGAAGTCAATTCCGAGTGCTACGCTGCGTTGGACGCGGTGGCGACGATGGCGGCGCTGATGGGAAAAGCGACCGACGCGACCGAGTTCGCGGCGCACGCGGTCGACTTGCGGAACGCGATCAACGCGCATCTGCGGAACCCGGAGAACGAGCTCTATTACCTCAACATCGACGTCGATGGGCACGCTCGCAGCGACATCACCTGCGACCTCGTCTTTCCCGTGATCTTCGGTGTTGCCGACGACGAGATGGCCGCCCGCGTCGTCAGCCGCCTCAGCGCCCAGGATTTCTGGACCGATGCCGGCATCCGGACCGTGCCGCGCGATGCGCCGAACTACGGCGGCACGCACGGGTACGGTTTGCTCGGCGGCGTTTGGGTCGGCGCGACCTTCTGGTTCGCGTTCGCCGCCGCACGATTCAACGCGGACCTCATGTCGAAGTCGTTGGCCGATAGTTTCGCGCACTATGCCAGCAACCCGCGCAAGAACAACACCGTGCCGGGGCAATTCTCGGAGTGGCTGCACGGCGAGACGCTGGTGAACCAAGGAATGATGCTCTCGCCGTGGTTCCCCCCGCGCTATCTGTGGGCGGCGATCGAGGGCGTCGCCGGGCTGGACATCGCGACGGATCCACCTGGGCTCACGCCGCGCATGGCACCCGGGTGGAAGTGGTATGCGATGCGGAATCTGCCGTTTCGCGGTCGCTCGCTCACCTGGTTCGCGGCGAGGACGCCGGAGCTCTCGCTGTACTCGAACACACCGTTTGCCCAGCAGCCGGCCGAGACGTATACCGAGGACATCTCGCACCTCATTCGTCTGAGCGGCGGTGCGGTCGTTGCGGTCGGATTGCGCCGGCCTGACGGATTCGTGGCGCTGATCGGCAACGCGACCGCGCACACGGTGGCGGCGGCCCTTCGCATCGTCGATCCGCAACTCCGCGGGACCTATGCGATCCGCGTGTACAACAGCTTGCGCAATGCCTGGACCGAGGGTCAATCGGTCACGGCGGAAAAGTTGCGGGACGGGGTGCCGTTCGAGCTCGAAGGTCAAGGCTTCTGCGTGGTCGAGTTCCGCCCCGGGAGCCCGGACCGTACCGAGTGTCCCTGACGTGTTCCGCTTGTCGGTGCCTTCGGCATGGACACCGAGGTGCCGATTACGTCACGGTTCCGGAGGAAGCGCGACGGAGGTCACGCGCTGGATCTGGGAGACGTCCACGACGAGACGGAAGCGCTGGCCGGTTGCCCGCTGCGCGAAAGCCTCCAGCAAAGAAACCTGGTGTGCGGTGGGCAACTGCCTCGACCGGATCAATAGCGTCGCGGTCGGCGGTCGTGAAAGCCAGTCGAAGTCGCTCGATACCAGCGTGGCTTGACGAAAGGTAACGGTTTGAGTCGTCAACGCGCGTCGTAAGGCGCCTTCGAGCGCTGTTTGTCGAACCAGCGCCTGAAGGCTGAACGCGAGAGGGACGACGACGAGAGCCGTCAGACCGCCCGCCCACGCCAACGCCGAACCGGCTCGTCGCCGCGCGTAGCGACCCACCAAGAAGACGCACATGCTCGCAAGCGTGATGCCCAGCAGGTTGGTCACGAAAAGAAGAAGCGCACCGCCGCTGACCTCCCAGTCGGCCGCTGCCGCGCCGATACCGACAACGCAGAGCGGCGGCATCAGAGCGACCGCGATCGCCGTCCCCGCGATGGCACTGGTAACCGATGAACGAATACGCGCGAAGGCACCCACCGCACCCGCGGTGAGGGCGATGCCGAGGTCCAAGAGATTGGGTCGAGCGCGTGAAAGAATCTCACTGCCGAACTCGGAGAGCCCGACCGCTCGCGCCAGCAGCGCGGAGAGCACGACGGCAAGTGCAATGCCGACCGCAAGAGTGATCAAACTGCGCCAAAACATCGCCGCGGCGCCGTCGAGCGCGGAAAACGCTGCGGCTTGAATCGCCGGCATGAGCGGCGCGATGATCATCGCACCGATAATGACTGCTACGCTGTTCTCGAGAAGGCCGAGCGTGGCGATCGCGCACGAGGCGAGTATCAGCACGACGAAGTTGAGGTTCAGGCGGGAATCGGCTGTGAGCAGGCCCGCCATCTCGGCGCGATCCACATGGTCGGACGGGTTGCTTTCACCGAAGGCTTGCCGCCACCACGGCGCGAGTTGCCGGATGCTCATGGGCGAACGGAGGCGACGACCCGCAGCGCTCGAAGCGTGTTCCAACGGCTCGGGTCGCCGGGTGATTCGCCGATCGGGACCGCGAGCGCTTCGGCGTGCGCGCGCTCGAGCTGCCAGCGTCCGTCGGCGCGCCGCTTGCTCTCGACACGGCTCACCGCTTCGCTCATGCGCGGGTCGGCTTGCGACCCCGAGCCGCGAAAATAATCGAGCGCGCGCAGTACGTCATAGCGATAGCGGGGTGGGAACGCGAGCTCGAGGAATGCCGGATCGACGACCTCGCCGGTCGAGCGCCGCCGGAAGAGGCGGCGCTCGAGGAGATACTCCTCGCCGCGGCGGCGGGCGGCCGCGATCTCCGGCGCGCCGCCGACGGCGCGCTCGTAATCGAGCAGTCCTTCGAGCACGCAGATCGTGGTGTGGAACGACGAGCACGTGCTCGGTGGCGCTTCGCAGTTCCAACCGCCGTCGGCGAGCTGGTCGCCGAGGAGACGCTGAACGAGGCTCTTCGTCGGGCGCCCGAAGTACGCGCCGAGCGCGAGCACGCCGCCGTTGATGCACGGTTCGACTTCGCCGGCGAAGTACGGGTTCACGCCGGGCTCGAGCGGTCCCAACTCCCAGTAACCGCTCCGGTTGTCCCACCCCAGCGTCCCGTCGAGGCGGGCGATGGCGGACGCGACGGCTGGGTCCGCCGGATCGGCGCCGGTTGCGCGCAGCAGCTGCAGCGTGAAGAGCGTCGGCAGCCACGTGGAGCCGGTCGACCGGCGCCACGCGCCGTCCGCGTGTTGGGCAGCGAGAATCGCGGCGCCGAGGCCTTCGCGCGGAACGCGGGCCCGCTCGGCCGCGATCTCCGCCGGCGAGGCATCGGTGAGGTCGCGCATCGCCTGCCAGCGGATGGCGGGATCGGCGTCGAGCAGCCACGCGACGGTGTCCACGCCGGTATCGTACGTCACGGCCGGTAAGCATCCTTACCGCGCCGAGCGGTCGGGGGGCGGTACGGTGGCGGCATGTGGAAGCATTTTCCCGTTGCCCTCGCGAGCTTACTCGCGAGCCTCCCGTCGGTCGCGGTCGCCGCTGCGCCCACGGGGGCGATCCTGCCGAGCGTCCTGACCGTCGACACGAAGGCACACACGGCCGTCCTGCCGGTGTACCGCGGGACCGCGCACGGCCAGGCCGTCTGGTACATCGTCACCGACGCCTCGGACGTTGCCACGGCACGTCGGCTGCACGTCATCTTCTCGCCGGCCCTGGCGACGATCGGCGACGAAGCGACGCAGACCGCGACGCGCGCCGGCGGCCGGCTGGACTTCGCGGGTGCCCCGGACTTCGCGCCGACGCGCACCTACGTTGCCTCGGCCGGTGGCTTTCCGCCGACGTCCGCGACGCCGGGCGGCCTCGCCGACGCCGCCTACTCGCCGTTCGTGCGCGTCGCGGGCGAGCCGGGCGTCCTCAACGCACCGATCGTCGCCACTGGCGACGGCCCGTTCGACGTCACGCATCACGCGAACACCGAAGACCGCGTGCTGGCGATCGACACGACGCGCATGACGGTCACGCTGACGCTGGCGCGCGGGTTCGTGAACGGAAAGCCCATGTACTACATCAGCACCGAAGCGTCGGATCCGGTCGCGGCGGCGGTCGAGCGCTCCACCTACGTTCCGCGGTTGGCGAAAGCGCACGCGAGCGCGACGATCCCGATCGGCGTGGTGGCGAACGGGCCGACGGCGCCTGCGTCGGCGCAGGGCCTGCGTTATCTCGCGCTCGACACGCCGCTCGATCGCGACGCGACGCTCGCGAACGCGCCGGAGATCAGCGCCCCCTTCAACGTGCTCTCGCAGGTCCCGGACGTCGCGCGCCCCGACGATGCCAATGCCTACTCGCCGCTCTGGACCGCCTACGTCGTCGCGCGTCCGCAGACCGCCCGGCTGACGTCGTACGCCGCGCTCGCCGGGCAGCAGCCGAGCGCGGCGGGCTTCGTCGTCAACTGCCCGGTCATCGCGTTCGGCGACGACTCGGACTACTGACCGGCGCGCAACCGGAGAGGCCATCGGAGGAGTCGAACGGGCACACGTGTTCACGCGAGGATTTTCGGGCCGGCGCCCATCGTCCGACGCCGCGAAGCGGCTCCCGCCCGGACAGCATCTGGTCGACGACTTCCCCGTCCTCTCGGCGGGGCCGACGCCGCGCGTCGCACCCGAGCAGTGGTCGTTCACGCTCAAGGTTGGGCCCAAGCCGGTGAAGACCTGGGACTGGACGGCCTTCAACGCGCTGCCCAAGACGAAGGTCACGCGCGACATCCACTGCGTGACCACCTGGTCGAAGTTCGACACGCAATGGGAAGGCGTCTCGTTCGACGACATTCTGGCCGACGCGCAGCTGGAAGCGCCGACGCAGTACGTGCTGGCGCACTCCTACGGCGGCTACTCGACGAACGTGCCGGTGGCCGACCTGGCCGGCGGCAAGGCGATGGTGGCGGTCACCTACGACGGCCAGCCGCTCGAGGCCGACCACGGCGGCCCGGCGCGCTTGCTGGTGCCCCACTTGTACTTCTGGAAGTCCGCCAAGTGGGTGAACGCGCTGCAGTTCACCACCAAGGACGAGGCCGGGTTCTGGGAGCTGCGCGGCTACAACATGTACGGCGATCCGTGGCGCGAGCAGCGTTTCGCGGGTGACTGACGCTCGCGCGCTCGCGGTCAAGCCGATCCCGTGGCAGACGGCCAAAGTCGTCGCCGTCGAGCCGCGGACGCCGCGGATCAAGAGCTTCTATTTCGACTTGCCGCAGCCGTTCGCGTTCGCGGCCGGGCAGCACGTCGACGTTCGCTTGACGGCGCCCGACGGATACCGCGCGCAGCGCAGCTACTCGATCGCCTCCGCGCCCGACGACTCCGGCCGCATCGAGCTCGCGATCGAGCTGCTGGACACCGGCGAAGTGTCGGCGTTCTTCCACGAGGTCGTCGCGGTCGGTGATCCGATCGAGCTGCGCGGTCCGCTGGGCGGCTACTTCGTCTGGCCGCCGGCCGAACGCGGTCCGGTGCTGCTGATCGGCGGCGGCTCGGGTCTGGTTCCGCTGATGTCGATGATCCGTCACCGCGCGGCCGCCGGATCGCACGTGCCCGTTTTGCTGCTGCTCTCGGCGCGCACCTGGGACGACATTTTGTATCGTGACGAGCTGCTGGCGCTCGATGCGCGCGAGGACGGCTTCACGCTGGTCCTCACGCTCACGCGCGAGCCGCCTCGGCGCCCGGGGGACTACGGCCGCCGCGTCGACGCGGCGATGATGCACGACGTGCTGGCGAAGATGCCGAGCCTCCCGGCGATCGCGTTCGTCTGTGGGACCAATCCCTTCGTCGACGTCGCGGCCGACGGCACCGTCGCCGCCGGCGTGCCGGCCGCCGACGTCCGGACCGAGCGCTACGGAGCCTGAGCCGCTCGAGGGCCGGCTGCTCGCTTGCTTTAAACCCTCCGACAGAGGACGTGGACGGCCTTTGCGCCAGGTGGTAGCATAGCCCGGCGGTTTTTTACGCCCAGCAACCTCAAGAGGAGTGGAATGAGCAGCCCAGCGATCGGATCCAGCCAGGTCGACGCCGTGCTCGTCGGCGCCGGCATCATGAGCGCCACCCTGGCCGTGATGCTCAAAGAGCTGGACCCCTCGCTGACGGTCGCCGTCTACGAAGGTCTCGAAGCGGCGGCACTGGAGAGCTCGAACGCGTGGAACAACGCGGGCACGGGCCACGCGGCGCTGTGCGAGCTGAACTACACGCCCGAGAAGGCCGACGGCAGCATCGACGTCTCCAAGGCGCTGGTCGTCAACACGCAGTTCGACCTCTCGCGGCAGCTCTGGACGTACCTGGTCAAAACCGGCGCGCTCGCCGACCCGCAGAGCTTCATCCACTGCGTGCCGCACATGAGCTTCGTGCGCGGTGCGGAGGACGTCGCGTACCTGCGCAAGCGCTTCGAGGCGCTCCGGCCGACCGGGCTGTTCGACGAGATGGAGTTCTCGGACGACAAGCGGCAGCTCGAGTCGTGGGTTCCGCTGGTGATGGAAGGACGCGATCCGAACGAGGTCGTGGCGGCGACGCGGACGATCGCCGGCACCGACGTCGACTACGGCGCGCTGACGCGCATGCTGCTCGACTCGCTGCTCGGCAAAGAGGGCTTCGAGGTCGCCTACTCGACCCGCGTGGTCGACGTGAAGCGCGACGGTGACCGCTGGCGCGTGAAGGCGAAGAACGTGCGCGACGGCGGGACGCACGAGGTCAGCGCCAAGTTCGTGTTCCTCGGGGCCGGCGGCGGCGCGCTGCCGCTCTTGCAGAAGTCCGGCATCCCCGAGGCGCGCGGGTACGCCGGCTTCCCGGTCAGCGGCATCTGGCTGCGCAACGACGATCCGGACCTGGCCGCGCGCCACGACGCGAAGGTCTACGGCAAAGCCTCGGTCGGGTCGCCGCCGATGTCGGTGCCGCATCTCGACCGCCGCCACGTCGACGGCGCGACGGCGCTGCTGTTCGGGCCGTACGCCGGTTTCTCGACGAAGTTCACCAAGCACGGCTCGTACCTCGACTTGTTCAAGTCGATCGACGCCGGCAACATCGGGCCGATGTTGGCGGTCGGCAAAGACAATCTCGCGCTCGAGAAGTACCTGGTCGGCCAGATCTTCGAGACGCCCGCGCAACGCTTCGCCGCGCTGCGCGACTACTTCCCCAACGCCAAACAGGGCGAGTGGCGGCTCGAGGTCGCCGGCCAGCGCGTGCAGATCGTCAAGGGCGATCCCAAGCGCGGCGGCATCTTGCAGTTCGGCACCGAGGTGGTCGGCGCGAAGGACGGTTCGATCATCGCGATGCTGGGCGCCTCGCCCGGCGCGTCGACGGCGGTCGCGACGATGATCGAAGTGATCGAGCGCGCCTACGGCGAGCACGTGAAGAACGGCTGGGGGGCGAAGCTGCGCGAGATGGTCCCCTCGTACGGGCGCTCGCTCATCGAGGAACCCGCACTGGCGCGCCAACTGCGCAAAGAGTCCGCCGCCGTGCTGCGCATCGACGGGCTCGCCTGACCGCGATTGAGCCCAATTGGGTCTCACCCGCGCCGGAGCGGAGTGAGACCTGATAGGTCCGAATAGGCCGTAGTCTTGTCTCGCGCCTCGATGTTCGAAGCGTACCGGCTCGCTGCCATCAGCCCGCGGTCGGAAATCCATGCGGCGGCGCGGCGGATCGTCGCTACCGAACCGGCGGGAATTCTGTTGCGTGCGGTGCTGGCGCAATACGAAGGCGACGTCGACGGAGCGATCGCGCTGCTGCAGCGCGGCATGCGCCGCGTCGTCGGCGAGGACCGCGCGTTCTTCGCCGACGTGCTCGGTCCGATCTTGGTCATGCGGCACGACTCCGTCGGGCTGCAGCGCTGCGCGGACGCGCTCCACGCCGCGGGCTGGCTCGCGTGCGCCGACGTCTTTCGTGCCCTGATCGCACTCGAGGGCGGATCCCGCCGCGTCGCGCGCCGGCGTGCCGCCCGCGCGCGCGCCGCACTGGAACACGAGACCAACGACCTGGTGCGCGCGCGCGTTCTGCACCGCTTGGCGCGCGTCGCCTTTCTGCTGAACGACCATGCCGAGGCGCTCGACGCCGCGCGGGCCAGCGCCGGCCTGTGCGCCCCGTTGCAGGCGTGGCGCCTGGCGAGCACCAGCCACTCGATCATCTACAGCATCCACCGCAGCGTGACGGGTAACCTCGCCGAAGCGGATCTGCATGCGACGCTCTGGCGTGAGATGGCGGAACGGTCCGACGACGCGTCGATGGAGCTGCAAGGACTGATCGCCGAGTACGATCTCGCCGTTCACCTGGCTGACGAGTCGCGCGTGGCGACGATCGAGAAGCGCATCGTCGCCAAGAACCTGCCGCAGCAGTACGTCGAACGCTTTCCGTATGCGATATCATACGCGACCGTGCGCGGCTGGTCCGACATGCGGGCGATGCAGACGCTGCTCGAGGTGCTGCTGGCCGCGACCGAGCCGCGCACGTCGAAGTCGGCCCTGTGCCGTGCGCTGATCGCGTTGGCCGCCGCCGCGCGGCACGAGGACGTCGAAGCGCGCGACTCCGTGCGCCGCGCCGTCCACGATCTCGCGCACTCCCGACCGAGCGGTCCGGCATACGAGCGATGGCATCGCCGCATGGCGCGAGCGGCCATCGCCGCCGCCTGTCTGCTGCTGGGAGACGACGTGCGCGCGCAGCGGGTCTTGACGGTGCGGGAGTCACGTCATGGCGAGGGTGAGGACGCGTTGCCGGCACTGATGCGCGCCGGACGGCTCGGCGAAGCGCCGCGCAGCCTGCACGGGTTGGCGCGCGTCTTCGCGCGGGCGGCCGAAGAGCACCGGCTGCAAGCGGTGCCGGCCGACCTCACCATCGCGCAGTTCGAGGTGCTGCAGCTGTTGGGCCGTGGTTGGAGCGCGCAGCGCATCGCCGAGGAGACGGGCCGCACGCGCAACACCGTTTACAACCACACCCGCGCGATTCTGGCCAAGTTCGAAGCGCGACGAGCCGCCGAGGCCGTCGCGATCGCGCGCCAGCGCGGCATCATCGCCTAGCTCGCGGTCACGTTTTCACGCAGCGATGACACGTGCCAACGGAGCACGTAGTCAATCTTGATCGCGGGCCGGTGCGCCCTTTTGACTAGCGTCGAGCGACACCACTCGGAGGTCGCTCGACATGCTAACAGCTCTTCTGGCCGCGTTGTTGCTCCTCACCACGGCGACAGCGTCCACCAGCACGACCGCGTCCACCACCACGACGCAGACCACCAGCGCGCCCGTCATGAGTCCGGCGGATGATTGTCCCCCCGAACCGGGATGCGGCTGAGCGAATCGCGGTGCGCCGGCGCTTGGGACTCTTGACGCTGATGGACTTTCTCTTGGGACACTCGATGCTGCAGGTGCAGCAGCGTCATCGTCTCGCGTCGGTCGATGAGGCGGAGTCGCTCATTCGCGATGAGATCTTGCAGCACGGCTACGGATCGTGGGAGCGGAACCGATGACGGAACGGGCCCCCGCACCGCTCCCGCCCGTCTCGGACCTGCGGCGCATCGCGGCGTTCGTCGTGGTCGCCGAGGAGCTCCACTTTCGGCGAGCCGCCGCGCGGCTGGCGATGGCGCAATCGCCGCTCAGCCGCGCGATTCGCAAGCTCGAATGGGAGCTGGGCACGATGCTCTTCGCCCGCACCAAGCGGGTGGTCAAGCTCACGCCGGCCGGGAGCGCGCTGCTCCCGGCGGCGCGGCGACTGCTCGAAGAAGCCGAACGCTTCGCCGACGCCGCCCGCAGCGTCGACGGTGGGCACTGAGACGAAGCGCGCCGCTCAGGCGGCGCGCTTCTCGTCCAGGTCCAGGAGTTGGAACCAGGTGGTAACGTCGGGGCGGTTCGGCGCGACCTCGGCCTTCATCTTGTCGAAGTAGGCTCGCGAGTGATCGTCGGGCGCCCACGCGCGGCGCTCGCGGTTGAACGCCGCGATCGCTTCCGGCGAGCGTTTCGCCAACAGCGACTTCGCCCACGCTTCGATCTTGGCGTCGTCGTAACCGAGCTCTTTGATCTTCGCCGCGAAGGTGTTGAAGTCGACGCCCAGCAGCTCGAGCACCGGCCGGTCGTGCGGGCAGTCGACGTCGTATTCACCCAGCGTGCCGTCGGCGTTGGCGTGCGCTTTGTCGATCACGCGCGGCAACGAGACGATGCCCGCCATCATCTCGTTGGGGCTGCGCGGATATTCTTTGGTCAAGTCCATGCTGCCCGTTTCCCCGAAAACCGCCGCGTGCTAGAGCTTGGCGGAGGCGCGCTCGGGCAGCACCCAGTCGGGGCGCACGAAGTGGCAGGTGTAGCCCTGCGGATAGCGCTCCAGGTAGTCCTGGTGCTCCGGCTCGGCCTCCCAGAAGGGGCCGGCGGGGGCGACTTCGGTGACGACCTTGCCGGGCCACAGGCCCGAGGCGTCGACGTCGGCGATCGTCTCTTCGGCGATGCGCTTCTGTTCGTCGGTGGTGTAGTAGATCGCGGAGCGATAGCTCAGCCCGCGGTCGTTCCCCTGACGGTTCAGCGTCGTGGGGTCGTGGATCTGGAAGAAGATCTCGAGCAGTCTGCGATAGCTCACGCGGCTGGGATCGAAGATGATCTCGATCGCCTCGGCGTGCGTCCCGTGGTTGCGATAGGTGGCATTGGGGACGTCGCCGCCGGTGTAGCCGACGCGGCTCGAGATGACGCCGGGGATGCGACGGAGCAGGTCTTGCATGCCCCAGAAGCAGCCACCGGCAAGAACGGCGCGTTCGGTTGCGGTTGCCATACGCTCCGTAGAACCCGTCCGCGGGTGCTATTGTTGCCACATGGAATCGTCCGCCGGCTTGCCTCGGCTCTGGGCCTCGCGCCCGGTGCCGCTCGCCTCCTTCACCGCGATCATGGGGATCATCGCGCTCGGGCTTGCTTGGCGGCTCGCCGCCGACGCCTGGGCGGTCCCGGCCGTCATCGGCGAGGCGCTCGTTCTGGGCGGGATCGCCGCCTTCGCGCTGCTGCTGCTGCGCTGGGCGCGACGGATCGCCGCGCATCCCGACGAGCTGCGGGCCGAGAGCCATGTCGCGATTACCGCCAGCTACTACGGGACGCTGGCGATCGCGCTCTCGGTGACCTCGGCGGCGCTGGTCCGGTACCAGCCCGCCGTGGCGCTCGTGCTGTGGGCGGTCGCGGCGCTGGGCGGTATGGCCCTGTTGATCTACCTGCTCGGCCATTGGATCGAGACCGGGCTCAAAGACGTCGAGCTGACGCCGGCGCTGCTGTTGCCGGTCGTCGGCAACGCCGTCTCGGTGTACCCGGCCGCGGCGCTGGGCGTCGTCCAACTCGCGTGGTTCTCGTTCGCGGCGGCGTTCGTGTGCTGGCTCGCGCTCTATCCGCTTACGATGTACCGGTTGCTGGTCGTCGAGCCCCGGCTTCCGCGGCGGATGGCGCCGCAGCTCGGCATCCTGGTTTCCTCGCCGGCCGTGTTTGCCAACGCGTGGTTCACCCTGAACGGCGGCGTCGTCGACGCGTTCGTGCTGCTGTTCGCCTTCAAAGCGCTGTTCTGCGCGATCTTGGTCGCCCGAATGTGGCGCATCGGCTACGGCGAGCCGTACAACGTGGCGATGTGGGGCTGGGCGTTCCCCGCCGCGGCGCTGGCGGGCGCCTTCATGCGCATCGCGCTGCGGACCGGCGCGCCGCTCTACTCGGTGCTCGCGGTTCTCACCGTGACGGCGGCGTCGTTGATCGCGCTGACCTGCGCGCTGCTGACGCTGCGCGGCTGGATCCGGGCGGCCGCCGTCGTCGCGGCGTCCGCGCCCTCGGTGCAGCGCGGCGGCTGAAAGGCCGTCGGGGCCGCGACGACCGGCATCTGCAGCTGCGCCAAGCCAAACGCGGTGAACAGCAAAACGGCGGCAAGCAAGGGGCCCGAGGCGGCGATGCGCGGCGAGACGTCGCGGCTGGCGTCGATCAGGCGATCGACGCGCGCCAGCACTTGGCTGCGGCCGACGAAGAAGCCCGGGACGACCGCGATGCGCCGGCCGCGCAGCTGACGGTCGACGATGTTCGTGAGGCACTCGGCATACGCGAGCGGATGACCGATCGCGTGCAGCACGACGTCGTCGCAGGCGACCTCGCGCTCGAAGTCGATGCGCCGCGCGACGTAGTGCAGCACGGGATGGAAGAAGAGGAGCGCGCCGACGATCCGCTGGGCCGCGTTGAGCCAGTCGTCGTAGCGCCGCAGGTGCGCGTGCTCGTGGACGATCACGCGCGTCAGGTCGGCCGGTTCGAGCGCGTCGGCGAGCGCGGTCGGCACCACGATCATCGGTCGCACGAAGCCGATGGCGCACGGGACGCGCACGCGTGCCGAGGCGCCGAGCGCGACCGGACGGCCGCGGCGCAGGTCGAGCGCGGCTCCGGGCGCGTCGAGCGGCTTCGCATCGGTCTTGAGCTCGAGGACGACGGCGAAGCGCCACAGCAGCCGCACCAGCAGCACCACCGCCGCGCTCGTCCACAGCAGCACCGTGAACGGTGCCGCGCGGCTGATGACGAACCCGGCACGGTGCACGGCGACGCTCGCCGCGAGCGCCTGCGCGGGATGCGCGGTCGCGACGTCGATGAGCGGCAACGCCGCCACCAAGAAGTACGTCGCCGTCCACAGCGCGCAGGCCGTCGCCGCGTTGCGCTGCGGCCACAAGCGCAACGCGAGCGCGACCAGCGCGACCAACAGCGCGCCTTGCCAGACGCCGTTGAGCAGAGCGGTGAGGGTGAGCGCGGTCATCGTTGTGCTCGCTTCGCGGCGTCGATGCGATGCCGCAGCTCGTCGAGTTGCTCCGGGGTGATCGCGGCGTCGTCGATCAGGTTGAGCGCGACCGACGCGGGTGAGCCGCCGAAGAAGCGTTGCGTGACGTAGGTGAGCGCGGTGCGGGCGGCCGTCTCGCGGTCGACGAGCGGCGAGTAGACGAACGCGCGTCCCTGTGCGCGGTGCTCGACGTAGCCCTTCGTTTCGAGGATCTTCAAGGTCGTCTGCACCGTGTTGTGCGCCGGCCGGTCCGCGAGGGGAATCGCATCGACGATCTGCCCCAAGCTGGCCGCTCCCAGCTGCCACATCACTTCCATGAGCCGCTGTTCCGCCTCGGTGAGCGGAACGGATCGTTTGCGAGCCATCGAGGGCCTCCCACGGCGGCGTACCTAACGAATTAGGTATAAGGGACCCTACCACCGCGGCGCGCTCGCGTCAAGCCGCCCGCGGGCGCTTAAGACTGGCCTAAGGGCGTCCTAAATTTGTTCTAACGAGCACATTTGGAGAGCGGAACCTCACCCCGTAGGGCAAAGAGGCAGGCGGATTCCCCGCGCGAACCCCCACCGCAGTTCTCTTCCGAGGAGCTCTCCATATGAGGATGCTTACCGGGCGAGCGATGTTGGCTATTGCATCGCTCGCGCTGGCCGTTTCATGCGGCCAGTCCACGACGCCGCCGCAGAACTTGAGCCCGGCGGCGACCCCCAGCCCGGCCCCGACGCCGACGGCAGGTTCGGGGGCACTCTCCTCGAGCGGCGCCGCGATCACGATGCCGGCGCTCGCCGGGACCACGGCCTCGATTCACTTCCCCGCACCCAGCGGATCGACGACGGCCACCGCGCTGAACGTCACCGAGTCGACGACGCCCCCGGGCTCGGTCACCGCGGCCGCCGGCAGCCGTCGCGGGGCGCAAGCGGTGCGCAAGATCGCCGACGCCTCGGGCGCCATCGTCTACTACGAGGTGCTGCCCTCGCCGGCGACGTCGGTTGGGTTCAGCAGCGGTCCCACCTGGCAGGTCAACGTCACCTCGGTGACCGCCGGGACGAACTACTACATCGCGCTCTACGATGCGACCACCGGCGACTGGAACACGACCTACGAAGGTCCGGCGACGGTGAGCGGAACGTACCTCAGCTTCAGCGCCAACAGCAGCGGGCTGACGCTGCCGGCCACCGGCGACGTCTTCGCGATCGTCGGGATCGCGGCGGCGACCCCGACGCCGACGCCCACCGCGACGGCGACGGCGACGGCCACCGCGACCGCAACCGCGACGCCGACGGCCAGTCCGACCGCGACGCCGACCCACACGCCGACGGCGTCCCCGACCGCGACTCCCACCGCGACTCCCACCGCGACCGCGACGGCCACCGCCACCGCGACGGCTTCGCCGACCGTCGCGCCGACACCGACCAACGTCATCGCCGATCCGGCGTTCGCCAGCGACAGCGTCGTGGCGTACAACTACGGCAGCGCGACGCCGGTACCGGGAACGAACGGTTGGACGCAGTGCGCATACAACGGCACGGCCAGCGCGGCCGCAACTGCTGCGCCGTATCCGAGCCCGAATCCGAGCTACACCCCGGCCTCCGGCGCGACTCCGGCGGCGATCATCGCCACCGGCGGCGCTCCGCTGCCGACGCCGACGACCGGGACGTACTCGCCGTTGCCCACCGTCTCGACGGTGCCCACGGCGAGCGGCGACAGTTACTCCGCGCAGTTCGCCGGCATTCTGAACTCCAACATCGAGGGCTTCTACTACAACGGGCTCTGCCAAACGGTGACGATCCCGAGCTCGCCGACGCTGTCGATGAACGTGTACCAGCAAACGAACGAGACTTCGGCGTACTTCGACTTCGTGGTGATGCTGCTGAACACGAACGGACAGTTCGTGGATGTGATCTACCACGAGAACAACGAGGCGACGCCGGACTCGTCGTTCCGCGCGCTGACGGGCCTTGCGCCGAGCGCCGGTTGGTCGGCCTATGCCGGCGGCACATATGAGCTCTACGTCGGCATCTGGACCAAGGGCTACAGCGCCAAGGACTACGGCTACTACTGGGTCGACGACGTGAACCTCACCGGGATTCCGGTGTCGCCGTCGGCGATCAAGCACAAGCCGACCTCCACGGTCAGACGCCCCGCGGCGGTACCGCGCCACTAAGGGTCCTCCGTCCTGGATGAAGCGCGTCCGGTCACTGTAATGCGACCGGGCGCGCTTCGCGTTCTCTTGCCTCTTTCCCGATAGAGTGTTGTCGATGATGTCCGTGCGTTCGCGTCGTCTCTTTTTCGCCGCGGTGCTCCCGCTCGTGCTGATCGCGTGCAGCGGCGGAGGCGGCGGGTCGCCGGCGCCAGCCGCTCCGGCGCCGACGGCGACGCCGGTGCCCAGCGGCTCGCCGGGCGCGAGCGTGTCTCCGAGCGCGACCCCGCACGCGACGGCGACGCCCACCGCCAGCCCGACCGCCACGCCGACGGCGACGCCGAGCCCGGCGCCGACCGCCAATCCGGCCGTCGTCTGTCAGCAGGCGCAGGCGGCGACCACGCCGGGAATCAGCCCGACAACGACGACGGCGTTTCTCGCCACCGTCCGGTCGGCGCGTTCGATCTGCATGAGCGCGTACGTCTTCACGACGGTCGCATTCCAAGCGCTCGACGCCGCGGCGAAGAGCCACGCCAGCGTCGTCGTCGTGTTCCCGCAAGAACAGGACAGCGGGTCGAACGCGAGCGATCTCGCGCAGCTGCAGGCCGACGGCGCGACGATCGTGATCGACCCCGGTACCGGCAGCACGAATCCGATCCACGCCAAGCTCGCCGTCGTCGACGGGATCGCCTATCTGGACGGCCACAACTGGGTCGAGGCGAGCGGCTCGGAGCCGACCGACGACGTGATCATCCAAGACACGCTGCCGGCCGACTTCACGGCCATCGAGAGCGCGCTCCAACTCGACCCCGTCAGCTCCGCCTCCGGGACGCTCGACACGCTCAAGTCGAACTCGCTCGCCATGGAAGCGGGCTTCCTGTCCGGGCTCAACCCCGGCGCGGGCGCACAGGTGCACTTCATGACCGAATCGTTCAGCAGCGGCGCGAGCAACGTCGTCTCGGCGCTGGAAACGGCCGCGCAGAACGGCGCAGCCGTCAACGTGATCCTGGTCGGCAGCGACGAGACCGGTTCGTCCGATCAGCAGTTGATCGCGACGATGAAAGCCCCACCGTACAACATCACCTTCTGCAGCAACGTGAGCACCGGCAGCGAGAAGGTGCTGATCGCCTCGACCTCACCGGGCGAGGTGTGGTACGGCTCCTCGAACGCGACCTCGTCGAGCTCGCTGGCCAGCAACTACATCGACTGGGGCATGCTGATCAGCGACGCGACGACGATTTCCGCCATCGACGCCTACTACCAGGCGCAGTTGCAGGCTTGCACGCCGATGTGAGCGAGCCGGGGCAAGCGGAGCCGCACCCGGCCGCCGCGAAGACCGCCCGCCCATGATCCGGCCGCGTATCCTCGTCATCGCGGGCATCATCATCGTCCTGGCCCTGCATCCGTGGACGTGGCCCGCGCACGGCACCGGCGACCTTTTCGTCCCGCTCGTGACGCTGGCGATCGTGGCGGTCGTGGCCGTGCTGTGCGCGATCAAGCTCGGGGATCTGCGTGTGCCCAAGCGCCGTCCACGCCGTCCGCACGTTCGCTTGGTGAAATCGCCGCCGCCGCGCACCGCCGACGACGTCACCCGCGCCGCCGAAGCGATCTTGCGCTCGACGCAGCGCCCGAAGCGCTGAGCGCGTCAGGCCGCGGGCGCCGGAACCGCGACCGCGACCGGCGCCGTGCGCAGGTCGGCGTAGACGCGCGTGAACTCCGCGCCGAACAAGAACAGCATCGCGGAGTAGTACACCCAGACCAGCAGCACGACCAATGAGCCGACGGCGCCGTACGCGTTGGCGATGCCGGCGCGGCCGAGATACAAGCTGAGCAGCGCTTCGCCCGCGACGAACAGCAGCGCGGTGACGGGTGCGCCCACCTCGACGTCGCGCCAGGAGACGTGGGCGTCGGGCAGCACCTTGTAGACGAGCGCGAACATCAGCCCGATCAGCACGACGTCGACCAGATAGCTGACGGCGCTCGCCGCGACGGGCGAACCGAAGAACGGCAAGACCGTCGCGAGGTGGGCGGTGAAGAACGCCAGCGCGACGTCGACGCACACCGTCAGCAACAGGCCCACGCCGATCAGCAGCAGCATCGCGGCCGAGACGAGCCGATTGCGCAGCGTCAGCCAGATGCCGTGCTGCCGCGGTTTCGCGCGCCATACGATGTTGATGGCCGATTGGAGCGTCAGGAACAATCCGGATGCCGCCAGCGCGAAGGTCACCCAACCGGCGGTCTGCGCGATCAACGAGCCTTGCCGGCTGGCGAAGCTGGTGTCGACCAGCGAGCGGACGAGCTGCGCGGTCTGGGCACCCGCGCCCAGCCCGATGGTCGAGATGATCTGGTTCTCGGCGACGTGGTGACCGTGGCCGCCGTCGGCCAACCCCACGACCTCGCCGGCGATCGCGATCGCGATGACGATCAGCGGCGCGATCGCGAAAACGGTCGAGTAGGCGATGGCGGCCGCCAGCAGCGAGGCGTTGTCGGCGCCGAACCGCGACCAGGTTTCCTTGAGCAGCCGAAGCGCGCGCGTCGCCATCGCCCGCCTCGTACCCGTGCGGAAGCGCGTTCAGGCGGGAAATCGCGCGGTTTTGGCCGGAAGACGAATCCCGTTGCTCAAGACGATCAAGGCGGCGGCCGTGCTGCCCGGGCTCGTGGCCTCGGCGGTCATCGCCGCGGCGGCCGTGGTCTGCGCGCACGCGGCGCCGGTCGTCGGCGCGCCGGTCTTCGCGCTGGTGTTCGGCGCGCTGCTCCGCGCCGTGCGGCCGCTGCCCCTGGTGCTGCGGCCGGGAACGGCGTTCTCGGCCCGGTCGGTCTTGCAGGCCGCGATCGTGCTCTCGGGCTTCGGACTCTCGCTGGCGACGGTGGTGCAGACGGGGCTGGGCACGTTGCCGGTGACCCTCGGGACGGTCGCGGTCGCGCTCGTGCTGGCGCCGCTGGTCGGGCGCGCGCTGGGCATCGCCGGGACGTTGCGCACCCTGGTCGGCTGCGGCACGGCGATCTGCGGCGCTTCGGCGATCGCGGCCGTCTCGGCCGTCATCGAGCCCAACGAAGCCGACGTCGCGCTGGCGATCGCGACGGTGTTCTTCTACAACCTGGTCGCGGTGTTCGTTTTCCCGCCGATCGGCCACGCGCTGCACCTCTCGCAAGACGCGTTCGGGTTGTGGGCGGGGACGGCGATCAACGACACCTCGTCGGTCGTCGCCGCAGGCTACGTCTACGGGCACGAAGCCGGAGCGCACGCGACGATCGTCAAGCTGACGCGCGCGACGCTGATCCTGCCGCTGGTCGCGGCGATCGCGATCGTGCGAGCGCGGCGCCTCGGCGCCGGCGGCCGGCGGCTGCCGTGGCGGCAGATCGTGCCGTGGTTCATCCTGTGGTTCTTGGTCGCCGCGCTGGCCAGCGGCGCCGGGTTGATTCCCGCCGCCTGGCACGCGGCCGTCGCCGAGCTGGCGACGTTCCTGATCTCGGTCGCGCTGGCCGCGATCGGCCTGCAGACCGATCTCGCGCGACTGGTGAAAGCGGGCGCGCGGCCGTTGGCGCTGGGCGGCATCCTATGGGTCGCGGTCGCGCTCTCGTCGCTCGCGATCCAGCGCGCGACGGGTCTGTAACCGCTAGCGAATCGTCAGCACGAAGCGCGCGGCGCCGCCGGTGCGCGGGCGTCCGTTGACGACCGGCGCGGCCTGGACGACGGCCGGGCCCGGCTGCACCAGCTCGATCGTGAGCGAGATGGTGGCCTTGCCCGCATCGTCGCTCTTGACGTCGTACGCCTGCGGATCGACGCGCGTCACCTCGTCGGGTTGATCGGAGGGCGGCAAGACGCAGCCGCGGGTGACGCAGGTGAAGCGTACCGCGGCGTGACGTTGGTGCGCTCCGTGCAGCTGCACGACCAGCGGGGTGGGGAACTGCGCGTCGTACGCCGCCTTGTCGCTGGCGACGTATCCCCACGCGCTCTGCGGCGTCCCCGAGACGGCCGTCACGGTGAACGGACCGCTCGCGGCGGCCGCCGCGGCGAGCAGTACCGGGACCAGGGGGCGCAGCATCTCGCCGGGGTCTTACCCGGCCAGCGCGACCGGTTCCTCGCCCATCAGGCGCGCGGCCAGCTCGCGCGCTTGCAGCGCGATCTCGGGGATCGCCGTCGTCTCGATCAGCGTCCCGAACCGGACCGGACCGAGCGCGTAGACGCGCGCTTGCGCGGCCCCGTCGCGACCGATGAGCGTGCCGTTCTGCGCGACCTGCACGCCGATGTGCAGCGGATACGGCGTCATCGTCCCGCGCGCCAGCAGCTGCGCGATCAGCGGGTTCGCCAGGTGGCGGAAATCGTGCTCGGGGCCGCTGCAGTTGACGACCCGCGCGGCCTCGAGAACGATCTGCTCGTCGCTGCCGCGCAGGCGAATCGGCACGCGCAAGCCGGCCGGCGTGGCGGCGATCTCGCCGGTGCGGCCGGCCAGCGTGCGCAGCGTGTCGGCCGCGAACAGCTCGGCCAGCAGCTTCGCCGCCTCCGGCGCGACGCGATGACGGTGCACGTTCCAGTACGGCATCACGTGGCGCACGAAGCGGCGCTGCTCGGCCAGCGAGAGGGCTTGCCAGAGCACGTTGGCGCGCGGCCGCACGCGATCGACGGCGACCCGCCAGTCCGCGCGCACGCCACGCGCGTCGTCGGCCAGCGTACGCATCGCGTCGAGCAGGTCGCGCGCGGTCTCCGCTTCCGGCGCGGCGGCCGGCGGCGCGTCGAACAAGCGGTGCTCGTGCGGCAGCAGACCGCGCCGCGAAACCATGACGATCGTGCCGCGGTGTCCGCGATGGCGCAGGCCCAGCACCGCGTCGACCGCGGTGAGCCCGGTGCCCAGCAGCACGACGGTCTCGTCCGATTCGGCGTCCAGCGCACCGGGCGCCCAGGCGGAGCGGAAGAAGCGCGGCGAGAGCTCGGCCCCGCTGCCCAGCCGCGGCCACGCCGCCGGCTCGGCGTTGCCGGTCGCCACCACCAGCGCGTCGGCTCGCAGCGTGGCGCCGTCGGAGCAGACGGCGCGCACGCCCTGATCGTCGATCTCCGCGTCGACGACCAGCGCGCGCCGGTGCTGGAGCCGCGCTCCCGCCACGGCGCGCGCGCGCGTCGCGATCGCGTGCAGATACGCGCCGTAGACGCCGCGCGGCGCGAAGCTCTGCGGTCCGGCGTGCTCGGGCGCGTGCGTCGCCAGCCAGCGCACGAAATGGTCGGGGTCGTCGGCGAAGGCCGACATCGCGCGCGCCGGCGCGTTGAGCAGGTGCAGGGGGCAGTCGGTCGCGTACGCCATCCCGGCGCCCAGCCGTTCGCCGGGCTCGACGATCGTGATCGGCGCGCGCAGGCCGCCGCGGATCAGCGCCGCCGCGAGCAAGGCGCCGCTGGCGCCGCCGCCGGCGATGACGACCGAGCGGTCAGGCATCGTAGGAGAGGTCGACGCGCGCGGCGCGCCACCAGCCGGCGTCGTCGACCGAGAACGCGCGGCAGAACTCGAACGCGCCGCCGTAGACGTGCACCGTGTGCGCCGTCTTGGTCCCGACGTTGCGGAACGAGTGGTACTCGAGCGGCGGGATCAGGATTCCCACGCAGCTCGGCGGAGCCAGGTGCTCGCCCTGGCAGCGAAACTTGTAGCGGCCTTCGACGTCACGGTCGAGCAGGCGGAACGCCGTCTCTTCCATCGTGCCGCGCACGACGATCTCCGCGCCCCACAGGCCGGCGTGGTCGTGCAGCGCGCTGGCCTGACCGGGCTCCCAGGTCATGCCGACGACGACGAAGCGGTCGTGCGGATCGCGGTGGATCAGCCGCCGCTGGTAGTGGTCCGCGCTCGCCGCCGGAAACAGGTCCGCGGCGAAGGCGCCGGCGGCTTCCAACTGGGCCAGCACCCGGGCGAGCCCCGTCACGCGGTCGGCGACGACGGCTCGCTCGATCGGTCCGATCACGTCCGCGAGGTCGGCCGGCGGCGGCGTGGCTGCGTGCATCTCCATCCCTTGGCGACGAGGGGCTCTCACCTTTCCATCGGGTCGGCCGCGGGCCGACTTGAGGAACCAGGCGGCCTCAGTCGTAGCGAATGGAGCGCACGACGACCGTCCTGTCGCCGGCCGGCCGGTGCCACACCCCGCGCTGGCCGACTTTCTTTCCCACGATCGCGACCGCCAGCGGCGAGTCGAAGGCGATCTTGCCGGCCCGCACGTCGCTGGCGTCCTCGGCGACGATGGTGAAGGTCGACTGGCTGCCCTCGGCCGCGCCGTCCAGGGTCACGGTGGCGCCGTAACCGACGCGGCTGCGGTCCTCCGGCGGCGCGTGGCTGATCGGTTGGCGGGTGGGCGGGACGACCTCGGGTTCCGGCACGTCGTCGCGCTCCTTGGTGAAGGCGCGGCTCATGCGCTCATGCTTCCCATGCCACGTGGGCGGCACACGCCGCCGACCGGGGCTCGCCGCAGCCGCGGGGCGAACGGCCGGGGTCGTGTTCCGATCAGCGGAATTCGATTGACTCCTCGATCGGCGGTGGCGTACCGTGAGGCCATTCTGCGCGCGCGAGTCGGAGGCGGCGTTTGGCGAGCTTACAGACGATCGACGACGCCCTGAGCATCCTCGAGTTCCTCGCACGGACCGGCGCGCCGCAGCCTCTCTCGCGCATCAGCCGTGACTTGAGCATGTCGAAGCCGCGTACGCATCGCATGCTCGCGACGCTGGTCGCGCGCGGCTACGTCACGCGCGATCCGCTGACCGCGCACTACGGATTCGGCGCGATGTGCGGTTCGCTGATCGCGCAGGCGCGCGCTGGCGTCTCGCTCTCGCAGGCGTGCGGACCGGCCCTGCGCCGGCTGTGGTCGTCGACGCGCGAGACCTGCTACCTCGCCGTCCTCGAAGCCGATCGCGCGATCGTCGTCGACAAGCTCGACAGCCAGCTGCCCGTGATCGCCACCTCGGTACTCGGGCGAGCGCTGCCGCTGCACGGCGTCTCCGCCGGCAAGGTGCTGCTGGCGAGCCGGCCCGACCACGAGGTCGAGGTGCTGATCCAGCGCAGCATCGCCGCCTACGGGCAGGCGCGCCCGCGCGACCCCGCGCGCGTCCTCGCCGAGGTGCGCCGCACGCGCGCGCACGGGTACGCCGAGAACCCGGGCGGCGGTTTCCGCGACGCCGTCGCGGGCGTCGCCGCGCCGGTGCGTTGGCCGGAGAAAGGCACCGTGGCGGCGGCCATCGCGGTGTGTCTGCCGGTCAACCGGTTCCGCGCGAACAGCGCCGAGCTGCGCGCGGCCGTGCTGGCCGCGGCCGCGGAAGCGTCGGCCGCCCTCGACGCCGCCGTCGACGCGGGGATCGGCGGACTCTCCAAGCGCGGCCGCTCGCGCACCCCGGAGGCGTCGTAGTGGTCTACGAGCTGCGCCGCTACGTCGCCGCGCCCGGCAAGGCCGACGCGCTGCTGCACCGCTTCGAGCACGGCACGCTGGCGATTTTCGCGCGCGCCGGGATTCGGATCGAACACTTCTGGCGCGATCGCGACCGCCCCGGCGACGTCGTGTACGTCTGCGCGTTCGCCGACGACGCGGCGCGCGAAGCGGCCTGGAAGGCGTTCGGCGCCGATCCGGCTTGGCACGCGCTCAAGGCGGAGACCGAGCGCGACGGCCCGCTGACCGTCTCGATGACCTCCGAGCTGCTGGTGCCGATCCTGGGCTTTCCGCGCGCGTGAAACCGGTCGACTTCGACTACGTGCGGCCGCACTCGCTGGCGGCCGCGCTCGCCGCGCTGGCCGGCGCGAACGGCGAAGCGAAGGTCATCGCGGGCGGACAGAGCTTGGGGCCGTTGCTCAACATGCGGCTGGTGCGCCCCGCGCTGTTGGTCGACGTCAACGCGCTGCCGGGGTTCGACGCGATCGAGGAACGCGAGCAATGGGTGCGCGTGGGTGCGACCGTGCGACAGCGCGACGCCGAACGCTCGGAGCTGGTGGCGCGCCGGTTGCCGCTGCTGCGCGACGCGCTGCCGTTCGTCGGCCACGCGCACACGCGCAACCGCGGCACCGTCGTCGGCAGCGTCGTCCACGCCGACCCGACCGCCGAGATCCCGCTGGTCGCCGTGTGCCTGGACGCGGTGGTCGAGATCGCCGGCCCGCGCGGCGCGCGCGAAGCGCCGGTCGCCGACTTCTATCAGGGATATCTGGCCACCGACCTCGCGGCCGACGAGCTGGTCGTCGGCGTGCGCTTCGGTGCGCATCCTCCGGCGGCGGGCGCGGTGCGGGTGACGGGCTTCGCCGAGATGGCGCGCCGTGAGGGCGACTTCGCGATCGTCGCGGCCGCCGTGCAGCTCGACGTCGAGCGCGAGAGCCGCCGGGTCCGCGAGGCGCGGTTGGGATTGGCCGGCGTCGGCGGCGCGCCGGTGCGTCTGCGCGCGAGCGAAGCGGCGTTGTGCGCCGGGCGCGACGGCGCGAGCGCGTTCGCCGACGCGGTGGCGGCGGCCGGGCCGGCGATCGATCCCGACGGCGACCTGCACGCGACCGCCGCGTATCGGCGCACGATCGCCGGACCGTTGCTCGCGCGCGCGCTGCGGCTCGCCTGGGCGCGGCTATGAGCGCCCGCCACACCGTCACCGTGACCTTCAACGGGCGCGAGCACCGCGCCAGCGTCCCCGCCCGCCGCAGCCTGGCGGATTTCTTGCGCGACGATCTGCAGCTGACGGGGACGCACCTCGGCTGCGAGCACGGGATGTGCGGTGCCTGCACCGTCCTGCTCGACGGCGCCGCGGTGCGCTCGTGCATCCTCTACGCGGTGCAGGTCGACGGCGCGCAGGTCACCACCGTCGAAGGGCTCTCGCCCGACGGCACCACGCTCTCGCCATTGCAGGATGCGTTCGTCGCCTGCCACGGGCTGCAGTGCGGTTTCTGCACGCCGGGGATGCTGATCGCCGCGACCGAGCTGCTGCGCGAGAACGCGGCGCCGAGCGAGGACGAGATTCGCACCGCGTTGGGCGGCAATCTCTGCCGCTGCACCGGCTACCAGCAGATCGTCGAATCGGTGCAGCTCGCGGCGCGCGGAGCGGACGCGCGATGATCCTCGCGGAGCCGCCGGTCGGCACGGCGGCGCGCCGCTTCGTCGGCAAGAAGCGCCGGCCGGTCGAGGATCGCCGCTTCGTGCTCGGGCAAGGCCGCTACGCCGCCGACGTGACGCTGCCGCACCTGCACCACGTCGCCGTCGTCACCAGCCCGTACGCGCACGCCCGCATCGTGCACGTCGACGTGCGCGCCGCGCTGGCGGTGCCGGGCGTGCTCGGCGTCGCGACCGGGGCCGAGCTGCGCGCGGCGTGCAAGCCGCTGCGGCAGTACATCGACGTCCCCGAGATCGCCTGGTACCCGTTGGCCGGCGAGCAGACGGTCTACGCCGGCGAGTGGGTCGTGGCCGTCGTCGCGTCCGAGCGCGCGATCGCCGAAGACGCCGCCGAGCTGGTCGAGGTGACGTTCGAGGAGATTCCGGCCGTGCTGGATCCCGAACGCGCGATCGAGCCGGACGCGCCCCCGACGCACGCCGCGCACCCGAGCAACGTCGTCTACCGGCGCACTTTTCGCTGGGGCGAGGTCGAGCGTGACTTCGCGCGCGCACCGCACCGGCTGCGCGGGCGCTACCGGTGGCACCGCAGCGCGACGGTGCCGATCGAGACCTTCTCGGTCGTCGCGGCCTGGAACGCGGGGACGAACCTGCTCGACGTGTGGGCGTCGATCCAGATGCCGCAGTTTCCCGAGCAGATGGCGCAGTCGCTGGGCATCCCGCTCAACGCGGTGCGCGTGCACTTCGACGTCGACGTCGGCGGCAGCTACGGCGTCAAGCGCGGGATCAAGCACGGGGTGTTGGCGGGGTACCTGAGCCGGCGCTTCGGCGTGCCGGTCAAGTTCGTCGAGGACCGGCTCGAGAACATGCGCGGCGGGGACATGCACGGCCCCGACCGCATCTTCGACGTCGAGGTCGCCTTCGACGACGACGGCGTCGTGCGCAGCATGAAGATGCGCACGCTCGACGACGAAGGCGCCTATCCGGGCCGCTCGCCGCTGCAGATGGGCAAACCGGTCGGCGCGATCGTCGGCCCGTACACGATCGGCAGCGTCGAGTACGAAGCGATCGCGGTCGTCACCAACAAGTGCAGCCAGGTCGCGGTGCGCGGTTTCGGGCAGGCGCCGACCAACTTCGCCATCGAGCTGACGATGGACCGCGTCGCCGAGGCGGTCGGCATCGACCGCTTCGAAGTGCGGCGGCGCAACTTCATTCCGCCCGACGCCTTTCCGTACGTGATCCCCAGCGGGACGCCGTACGACAGCGGCGACTACGGCGTCGTGCTCGGCAAGGCCGTCGACTGCGCCGGGCTGGACGAGCTGCTGCGTTGGCGCGATGCGGGTCGCGCGGACGGGTGCCTACGCGGGGTCGGCGTCGCGACGTGTCTGGAGCCGGGCGGCGGCAACGCGATCTTCGAGGCGCTCTTCAACCCCAAGAACGAGTCGACGACGTTCCCCGAGGGCTGTCAGGTCAAGATCGACCGCACCGGCACCATCAGCGCGCAGATCGGCGTCGCGACCTCCGGCCAAGGTCACGAGACGCTGGTCTCGACGATCTTGGGCGAAGCGTTCGGGGTCGAGCCGGACCGCATTCGCGTCATCCACGCCGACTCGCTGGCCGGGCTGCCCTCGCAGAGCCCGGTCGCGAGCCGGATGGCGATCGTGCTCGGCGACGCCGCGCTCGGCGCCGCGCGCAAGCTCAAGGACAAGATGCTGCGCATCGCCGCGCACCGGCTCGGCGCCGCCGCCGAGGAGTGCGCCTGGGACGCCGACACGGTGCGGCGGATCGCCGACCCGGCCGCCAACGTGAGCTGGGCCGAGATCGCGCGCATCGCGCACACGGCCTACCATCTGCTGCCGCCGGGGATGGAGCCGGGGCTGCAGGCGCAGTTCGTGCAGCAGGTCCAAGGCGGCGGCACGCTGCCGACGGCCGAGGGCGTGGTGCGGATGTATCCGTGCCAGTCGTTCTCCGCGCACGTCGTCGCGATCGAGATCGATCGCGACACCGGCCGGATCGCGTTCCACCGCTACGCGCTGGCGCACGACTGCGGCACGGTGATCAATCCCGACATCGTGCGCGGCATGGTGTTGGGCGGGATCGCGCACGGAATCGGCGCCGCGCTCTACGAGCGCTTCCAGTACGACGAGCACGGCCAGCTGCTCACCCAAGCGCTGTCCGACTATTTGATGCCGACGACGTACGAGGTACCCCACGTCGAGATGGTTGAGCACGAGACGCCCTCACCGCTGACCGCCTTCGGCCAGAAAGGCGTCGGCGAAGGCGGCTACATGACCACGCCGGCCGCGGTCGTCGCGGCGATCAACGACGCGCTCGCGCCGGGCGGCGCGCGAATCGCGCACGTCCCGGTGACGCCGGTCGACGTGCTGGAGCTGCTGGCGTGAGCGCGCCCGCCGTCGACGTCCACGCGCATCACGTGCCGGCGGCGCTGCTGCGCCGCGTGCGCGAGGAAGCGACGCGCCGCGCGTTCCCGCATTGTCAGGCCGAGGAGGCCGCCGGCGGCGCGGTCCGTTTCAAGATCGGCGAGGAGCCCTGGACGCGGCCGGTCGCGCCGGGGCTGATCGCGCTCGAGAAGCGCACGCAGAAGCTGGCGGGAAGCGCGATCGCGGTGCAGCTCAACGGCGGCTGGCTGGACCTGTTCGGCTATTCGCTGCCGGCCGAGGAAGGCGCGGCCTGGAGCGCGCTCCTCAACGACGGGCTGGCCGAGTCGCTCGCAGCGGCGTCGAGCGCCGACGTCGCGTACCTGCCGCTGGCGACCGTGCCGCTGCAAGACGGCCGGCTCGCGGCCGCCGAGCTGGCGCGGGCCGTCGCCGCGGGACACGCCGGCGCGATGATCGGCACCTGGATCGCCGGCGCCGGCCGCGATCTCGACGATCCCGACCTCGAGCCGTTCTGGGCGCAGGCCGCGGCGCTCGGCGTTCCCGTCTTCGTTCACCCCGTCTACGCCGGCGGCGGCGACGACGCGCGCATCCACGACTTCGGCTTGGCCAACGCGGTCGCGCGCCCCAACGAGACGGCGCTCGCGATGAGCCGGCTGCTCTACGCGGGCGTGCCGCAGCGCCATCGCGGCCTCAAGCTGGTCGTCGCGCACGGCGGCGGCGCGCTGCCCGCCGTGCTGGGGCGGCTGGCGCGCAACTACGACGTGCTGCGCGCCGCCGGCGAGAGCGTCGCCGATCCGCGCGCGGGCTTCGCACAGCTCTACTTCGACAGCGTCGTCTTCGATCCCGAGGCGTTGCGCGCGCTGCTGCGCGTCGCGCGTCCCGACGGGATCATGCTCGGCTCCGACGATCCGTTCCCGATCGGCGATCCCGCGCCGCGGGCGGTGATCGAAGCGCCGTCGCTCGAGCTCGATCGGGCCGAGCGCGCGCGGCTGTTGGCAGGCAACGCCTGCGCCGCGTTTCCGGGTGTTGCCGCCTGCTGCGGCGGTCACGCAGCGTTCCGCTAAGTGGAGGTCCGCATGATGGCTCGTGCCCGCATCCTCGCCCTGTCCGCGCTCGCAACCCTCGCGCTGCTCGCCCCGGCGGCCACCTCGGCCGATCCGCCGACGGTCACCTTCGGCGCCGCCATCTCGATGACGGGGACGCTCTCGCGCGAGGGTCAGCTCACCAAGGAAGGCTACGACCTCTGGCAGACCTACGTGAACGATCACGGCGGCCTGCACGTCGGCAAGACCCGCTATCGGGTCGCGATCAAGTACTACGACGACGAGTCGCAGCCGGAGAACGCGGCCCAGCTGGCAGCCCGGCTGATCGATCAGGATCACGTCAACTTCTTGCTCGGACCGTACGGGACGGGCACGACGTTCACCGTCGCGCAGATCGCGGAGCGCAAGAAGATCCCGATGGTGCAGGGCAACGGCGCGGCGGAGCGCCTGTTCACCTCCGGCTTCACCTACTCGTTCGGCGTGCTCACGCCGGGCAAGCAGTACTTGACCGGGATCATCGACATGGTGCTGGCGCAGCGTCCGGCGCCCAAGACCATCGCGATCACCTACGCCAGCGACGCCTTCTCGCAAGACGTGGCGTCCGGCGCCGCCGACTACGCGACCGCGCACGGTCTCAAGGTCGTCTACGACAACAAGTATCCGCCGGCGGCGACCGACGTCTCGTCGATCGTGACCGCCGTGCACGCGAGCAACCCCGACGTGATCCTCAACGCGGGTCACTTCGAGGACGCGCTGCTGATGGCCAAGTCGCTGCACGACCAGAACGTCGAGGCGCGCGCGTACGGATACTCCGTCGGACCCGACACGCCCGACTTCGTCGCGGCGCTGGGCAAGGACGCCAACGACGTGCTGGGCGGCTCGCAGTGGTCGATCTCGGTCAAGTACCGCGGCGTGCCCGGCTTCTACCAGACCCCGGCCGAGTACAGCGAGGCGTTCCAGCGCGTCTATCACCGGCCCGCCGACTACCACAACGCGGACGGCACCGCGGCGTGCCTGGCCTTTCAGTACGCGCTCGAGAAAGCCGGCTCGCTCGACCCCGAGAAAGTACGCGCCGCGTTGGCGGACCTGAACGTCATGACGTTCTACGGCCCGATCACCTTCGACAAGCGCGGGGTCAACATGACCAAGCCGATGATCGTGCAGCAGATCCAGAACCAGCACTTGGTCACCGTCTGGCCGCCCTCCGTCGCCAACGCCAAGCCGGTCTACCCGGCGCCGCCCTGGGACCGCCGCTGACCGGAGTGGAAGGGACGCCGCATGAGCAGCGTTCGAGTCCTGGTCGGGACGCGCAAGGGCGCGTTCGTGCTCACCGCCGACGGCGCGCGCCGTGACTGGACGGTCGCGGGACCGCACTTCCCCGGCTGGGAGATCTACCACGTCAAAGGCTCGCCGGCCGATCCGAACCGCATCTACGCCTCGCAGAGCAGCAGTTGGTTCGGCCAAGTCGTCCAGCGTTCCGACGACGGCGGCGCGACGTGGCAGCCCGTCGGCAACCAGTTCGCGTACGACGGCGTGCCGGGAACGCATCAGTGGTACGACGGCACGCCGCACCCGTGGGAGTTCGCGCGCGTCTGGCACTTCGAACCGTCGCTGACCGATCCCGACACCGTCTACGCCGGCGTCGAGGACGCGGCGCTGTTTCGTTCGACCGACGGCGGGATGACGTGGGCGGAGCTGCCGGGCTTGCGCGGGCACGGGACCGGTCCCGACTGGCAGCCCGGTGCCGGCGGGATGTGCCTGCACACGATCCTGCTCGATCCGTCCGACGAGCGGCGCATGTACGCCGCCATCTCGGCCGCCGGCGCGTTTCGCAGCGACGACGCGGGCGCGAGCTGGAAGCCGATCAACAACGGGCTGCGCTCGGAGCAGATCCCCAACCCGACCGCCGAAGTCGGGCACTGCGTCCATCGCCTGGCGATGCACCGCGAGCGCCCGCGGACGCTGTTCATGCAGAAGCACTGGGACGTAATGCGCAGCGACGATGCGGGCGAGTCGTGGCGCGAGGTCAGCGGGAACCTGCCGACCGACTTCGGCTTCCCGATCGAGGTCCACGCGCACGAACCCGAGACCGTGTACGTCGTCCCCATCGCGAGCGATTCGCACCACTTCCCGCTCGAGGGCAAGCTGCGCGTGTACCGCAGCCGCACCGGCGGCGACGAGTGGGAGCCGTTGACGAACGGCTTGCCGCAGCGCGACTGCTACGTCAACGTGCTGCGCGACGCGACCTCGATCGACACGCTCGACGCCTGCGGCGTCTATTTCGGCACCACCGGCGGCCAGGTGTACGCCTCCGCCGACGCCGGCGAGAGCTGGTCGGCGATCGTGCGCGACCTGCCCGCGGTGCTCTCGGTCGAAGTGCAGACGCTGCCGTGATCCGCGTCGTGCTGCCGGCGAACCTGCGCGCGCTGGCGCGGCTGCCGGGCGAGGTGGAGCTCGAGCTGAGCGGCGAGCCGACGCCGGCCGCGGTCCTCGACGCGCTCGAAGCGCGCTACCCGATGCTGCGCGGAACGATCCGCGACCACGCGACGCTGCGCCGTCGCCCGTACGTGCGCTACTTCGCGTGCGAGCGCGACATCTCGCACGAACCGGCGGACGCACCCCTGCCGGCCGCGGTCGCCGCCGGCGCCGAACCGCTGCTCATCCTGGGCGCCCTCTCGGGCGGCTGATCGCCGCGGCCTCACCAATGGCCGGAAGCGCCGCCTCCGCCGAACCCGCCGCCGCCCCCCGAGAAGCCGCCGCCGAAGCCGCCACCGCCGCCGCCGACGAAGCCGCCCCATCCGCTCGCCGGCCCCATCGCGCTCGACATCAGGAATGCGTCGAGCCAATCGCCGCGCGGCTTCCCGCGCCGGACGATGGTCACGACGACGGCGAGCACGATGCAGACGATCAGTCCGAAGAAGACCAGCGCCGCGAAGCCTTCGCCCCAACCGTCGTCGTCGCCGGACGACGGCGGCGGTGAGGGCGCCGCGGCCAAGACCGAGGCGGCGGCCGGGTCGATGACCACCAACATGTGATCGACGCCGCCGCGCACCGCGCCGTCGACGTCGCCGTGCCGCATCGCGGGCAAGATATCGTCCCGAATGATCTGCGCCGACTGGGCGTCGGTCAGCTTCGACTCCAAGCCGTACCCGACTTCGATGCGTACTGCGTGGTCGCGCATGAAGACGAACAGGATCGCGCCGTCGTCCTTCCCTTTGCGGCCGATCTTCCAGCGCTCGGCGGTGTCCGAGGTCCAGGTTTCGAGCGGAACGCCGCCCGTCGTGTCGCCGATCCAGACGATCACCTGGTGGCCGGTTTGCGTCTCGAACCCCCGCAGGTCGCCTTCGATCGCGGCGCGCGTCGGCGCGCTGAGCGCGTCGACGGTGTCGGTCACGTGTTGCGTCGGCGCGGGGGGAATCGTCAGCGCGGCGAGCAGCACCAGCCCGATCACGGCGTCGCCTCGGTGAAGTGCTCGTGCAAGGCGGCGCCGAGGCGGTCGATCCCGAGCACGATGGCATCGGCCGGCGTGCGCGTCTTGAACGCGGCGCTCATCTCCGCGACCAGCCCGTCCCAAAACGGCTGACCGACGCGCTCGTGCAGCGCGCGGTCGCCGAGGACCGCGAACGCGCGCGCCTTGGGCGCGACCAAGATGAGCCCCGCGTTCGCGCCGGGGTGCGTGTGCAGGCCGCCGCTGAGGAACTCGTCCTTGGCCCGCTCGAACGCGTCGAGCGTGGCGTCGGGGACGATGCGCACGGCCAAGCGCGAGGAGGTCCCGGTCTCGGCGCGGAGCAGCGCGGCTTGGATGCGCTCCCGGTCGCGGCGGTTCACGGCGAGAAGTTGACGGTCGGCGCCGTTTGCGCGCCCGGCTGCGCTTCGAAGTACGGCTTGGGCGCGAACTGCGCGCCGAACAACCCGACGATGAAGACCGTCGGCGCGGTCGCGCGCGCCGTGTTGAACGCGCGCGCGTCGTCGTTGTAGCGCTTGCGCTCGACGGCGATGCGGTTTTCCGTCCCCTCCAGCTGCGACTGCAGCGTGAGGAAGTTCTGGCTCGCCTTGAGGTCGGGATAGTTCTCGACCGTGACCAGCAGATGCGAGAGCGCGGCGCCGAGCTGGTCCTGCGCTTGCGCGTCCTGCGCGAACGCGTGGGGATCGCTCAGCGCGTTCTGCACCGCGGAGGCGGGCAGCTGGCCGACGGCGGCACGCGCTTGCGTCACGGCGAGGTAGGTGCTCTTCTCGAAGTTGGCCGCGCCCTTGACCGTGGCGACCAGGTTCGGCACCAGATCGGCGCGGCGCTGGTAGACGTTCTGTACCTGACCCCACTGGGCGTCGACGGCCTGGTCGAGCTGCACCAGCCGGTTGTACGTCGCGACGACGTAGAGGAGCACGATGACCACGATCGCGCCGGCGATCCAGAGGGAGCGGCGTCCTGACACGAGAGCCTCCTTGCTCGGCCCTTCCGCCGGGTAACCAGGCAAGCCTGCCGCGCCGTTTGACCGTGCCCGGAGGGCTGTGGTAGCGTGAAGGCGATGTTCGAAACCGGCCGTAGCGCGATGTGCTGCTGTCTCTGTCGCCCCCGAACGGGTCGGCCCGGTTTCTCATTGGCCTGACGGAACGCACCGTCGACCACGAGACCTCCGCCGACCGGCGGGGGTCTTTTCGTTTCATCACATCTCGGCATCGCAGCACCGGAACCGTAAGGAGAATCCATGTCACTGCAGCTCGGAGACACCGCTCCGGACTTCACCCAAGACTCGACGCAGGGTCCGCTCCACTTCTACGACTACGCGGGAGACAGTTGGGTCGTGCTCTTCTCGCACCCGGCGGATTTCACGCCGGTGTGCACGACCGAGCTCGGCGAGACCGCGCGCCTCAAGCCCGAGTTCGACAAGCGCAACGTCAAGGTCATCGGCCTCTCGGTCGATCCCGCCGACAAGCACGGCAACTGGGCCAAGGACATCGCCGAGGTCGGCGGCACCGCGCTCAACTTCCCGCTGATCGCCGACGCCGACCGCAAGGTCTCGCAGCTCTACGATCTGATCCACCCCAACGCGCTGGCGACCGCGACGGTCCGCTCCGTGTTCGTCATCGACCCGCAGAAGAAAGTGCGCCTGACGCTGACCTACCCGGCGGCGACGGGTCGCAACTTCGAAGAGATCCTGCGCGTGATCGACTCGCTGCAGCGCACCGACAACTACAAAGTCGCAACGCCGGTCAACTGGAAGCAAGGCGAGGACGTCATCATCACCAGCGCGGTGAGCGACGAAGAAGCGGCGCAGAAGTTCCCCGGCTACAAGACGATCAAGCCGTACCTGCGCACGACGCCGGACCCGGCGAAGCAGCCCGCGACGGTCTGATCGCGGCCGGCTGATAGCCGGCGTCTATGACGCGATGGGCGATGCGCCGTCGCGTCGGGCCTTCGCCTATGGTATCTATGAAGGATGCTTGCGGCGATGACCTCGCCCGCGCGGGTCGATCTTGCGGCCGCGCGCGGCTTGGTCTTGAACGGTTTGGCGCCCGTGCCGGCCGAGTCCGTCCCGCTTGCCGACGCGGCGGGTCGGATCGTCGCGCATCCGATCCGAGCGCTCGACGACCTCGTGCCGTTCGCCCGTTCCGGGATGGACGGCTACGCGGTTCGCGCGGACGATACGACCGGCGCGGTCGCCGGAGCGCTGGTGCTCCCCGTGGTCGGAACGGCGTTTGCCGGCGAGGCGCCGGCGCCGCTGCAGCCCGGAACCGCCGCCGCGATTGCGACCGGTGGGGCGCTGCCGCCGGGTGCCGACGCGGTCGTCCCCTTCGAAGAGGTCGACGACCGCGGCGCGACGATCGTCGTGCGCGCACCGGTCGCCGCCGGCGCTCACGTGTTTCTGCCCGGTGACGACGCCCGTCGCGGCGAGGTCGTGCTCGAGCCCGGCCGGGTCGTCACGCCGGGGATCGCCGCGTTGCTGGCCGCCGCCGGACACGCCGTGGTCCCCGTCCACCGCCGCCCGTGGGTCACCATCGTGTCGACCGGCGACGAGCTGGTGCCGGTCGACGAGCGGCCGGCGTTCGGGCAGATCCGCGACAGCAACGCGACGTTGCTGGCCGCCTGCGTGCGCCGCGACGGCGGTGAGGTCGAGCGCTGCGTGCGGGTGCGAGATGCCTTCGAACCGTTGCGCGACGCGCTGTTGCGCGCGCTCGACGACAGCGATCTGATCGTGACGACCGGCGGCGCGTCGACCGGCGAGCGCGACTACGCCAAGCGCGCGGTGCGCGCCGCCGGCGGAACGTTCGCGTTCGAGTCGGTCGCGCTGCGGCCGGCCCGGCCCAGCGCGTTCGCGCGCCGCGGCGCGGCCGCGATCGCGGTGCTGCCCGGCAATCCTGCCGCCGCGCACGTCGCGTACGCCGCGCTCGTGCGCGCGGCGCTGCTGCGGCTGGGCGGCCGCACCGACGTCGCCGCGCCGCACGTCGCCGCGGTGCTCGACGGCACCCTGCGCGGCAAGGCCGATCGGCACTTCCTGGTGTTCGGGCGCCTCTCGCACGACGGCACGCGTTTCCGCGTGCGCCCACTGCCCAACCAGTGCTCGTCGCTGGTGCGCACGTCGGCCGACGCCGACGCGCTGATCGTCGTCCCGCCGGGCGCGGGACTGCTCGCCACCGGCGCCGAGGTCGGTGTCGACGTCCTGGACTGGACGGGCGTCGCTTTTTCCGGGAGTCCCAGAGCATGAACGTGATCTCGCTGCTCGACGCGCCGCTGCCGCGGAAAGTCGCCGAGCTGCAGCTGGACGACGAGCAGCAGGCCGTCGTCGCGCGCGTCCTCGCCGAGCGTGGTGCGCTGCCCGGCGCGCTGCTGCCGGTGCTGCACGGCGTGCAAGACGCGCTCGGCTACGTGCCCGACGCGGCGCTGCCGGAGATCGCGCGCGGCTTGAACCTCACGCGGGCCGAGGTCTACGGCGTCGTCACCTTCTATCACCACTTCCGCCGCCACGCGCCGGCGCGGCACATCGTGCAGATCTGTCAGGCCGAAGCGTGCAAGGCGATGGGCGCCGACGCGCTGACCGCGCACGCGAAGGCGTCGCTGGGCGTCGACTTCCACCAGAACACGGCTGACGGCGCGGTCACCTTGCTGCCGGTCTACTGTTTGGGCAACTGCGCCTGCTCGCCGTCGGTGGCCGTCGGCGACGACGTGCACGCGCGGGTGACGCCGCAGAAGTTCGACGTGCTGATCGCCGAGCTGCGCGAGGCCGCGCGATGACGACCGTCTACGTGCCGCGCGAGACGACCGCCAACGCGCTGGGCGCCGAACGGGTCGCGCGCGCGATCGCGGCCGAGGCGGAGAAGCGCGGCGCGGCGGTGCGGGTCGTGCGCAACGGCTCGCGCGGGATGTGCTTCCTCGAGCCGCTGGTCGAGGTCGCGACCCGCTTCGGGCGCGTCGCGTACGGGCCGGTCGAACCGGGCGACGTGCCGGGACTGTTCGACGCCGGCTTCTTGGCCGGGGCGCCGCACCACCTCGGCCACGGCCCGACCGAGGCGATCCCGTATCTGGCCAAACAGGAACGGCTGACGTTCGCACGCGCCGGGATCGTCGATCCGCTCTCGCTCGACGACTACCTCGCGCACGACGGCTATCGCGGCTTGCGCAACGCGCTCGCGCTGGACGGAGCCGCGATCGTCGAGGCGGTCACCGACTCCGGCTTGCGCGGCCGCGGCGGCGCCGCATTCCCGACCGGGATCAAATGGAAGACCGTCCTCGGCGCGCAAGCCGATCAGAAATACGTCGTCTGCAACGCCGACGAGGGCGACTCGGGGACGTTCTCCGACCGCATGATCATGGAGTGCGATCCGTTCGTGCTCATCGAGGGGATGACGATCGCGGCGGTCGCGGTCGGCGCGACGCGGGGCTATATCTACGTTCGTTCCGAGTACCCGCTGGCCAAGCGGATTCTCGACGCCGCGATCGCGATCGCGTACGAGCGCGGCTACCTCGGCGGCGACGTCCTGAAGTCGGGCAAGCGCTTCGATCTCGAGACGCGACTGGGGGCCGGAGCGTACATCTGCGGTGAGGAGACCTCGCTGCTCGAAAGCCTCGAAGGCAAGCGCGGGATGGTGCGCTTCAAACCGCCGCTGCCCGCCGTCGAAGGGCTGTTCGGCAAGCCGACGGTCATCAACAACCTGGTCTCGTTCGCGTCGGTCCCGATCATCCTCGATCGCGGCGCGGCGTTCTATCGCGACTACGGGATGGGCCGCTCGCGCGGCACGCTGCCGTTCCAGCTGGCCGGCAACGTCAAGCAGGGCGGCCTGGTGGAGAAGGCGTTCGGCATCACCCTGCGCGAGCTGCTGCACGACTTCGGCGGCGGAAGCGCGAGCGGCAAGCCGATCCGTACGGCGCAGGTCGGCGGCCCGCTCGGCGCCTACGTCCCGGCCGCGCAGTTCGACACGCCGCTCGACTACGAAGCGTTCGTCGCGATCGGCGCGATGCTGGGTCACGGCGGCGTCGTCGCCTTCGACGAGGGGGTCGACATGGCGCAGATGGCGCGCTACGCGATGGAGTTCTGTGCGATCGAGTCGTGCGGCAAGTGTACGCCGTGCCGGATCGGCTCGACGCGCGGCGTCGAGACGATCGACAAGATCCTCGCCGGCGAGCGGGTCGAAGCGAACCTCGAGCTGCTCGAAGACCTGTGCGTGACGATGCGCGACGCGTCGCTGTGCGCGCTGGGCGGGCTCACGCCGCTGCCCGTCGAGAGCGCCCTCAAACATTTCCCGCACGACTTCGGCTTGCCCACCCCGACGGCCGTCTGACCCGAAAGGCACCCATTCGCATGCAATCGATCGTCGACGTCGACTTCGGAACCCCGCGCTCCCCGAGCACGCAGCTGATCGCGCTCGAGGTCGACGGCATCGCCGTCACCGTCCCGCAGGGCAGCTCGGTCATGTACGCGGCCACGCAGGCGGGAACGAAGGTGCCCAAGCTGTGCGCGACCGACAGCCTGGAACCGTTCGGTTCGTGCCGCTTGTGCGTGGTCGAGATCGAAGGCCGCCGCGGCTATCCGGCCTCGTGCACGACGCCGGCCGAGCCCGGCATGAAGGTGCACACGCAGAGCGGCAAGCTCGGCGACCTGCGCCGCAACGTGATGGAGCTGTACATCTCCGATCACCCGCTGGACTGTCTGACCTGCCCCGCCAACGGGAACTGCGAGCTGCAGGACATGGCGGGTGCGGTCGGCCTGCGCGACGTGCGCTACGGCTACGAGGGCGTCACCCACACCCATCAGGCCAAGGACACCTCGAACCCGTACTTCACCTTCGATCCGTCGAAGTGCATCCTGTGCAGCCGGTGCGTGCGCGCCTGCGACGAGGTGCAAGGAACGCTGGCGCTGACGGTCGAGGGCCGCGGCTTCGACTCGCACATCTCGCCCGGCATGATGGAAAGCTTCATGGACTCCGAGTGCGTCTCGTGCGGCGCCTGCGTGCAGGCGTGCCCGACCGAGACGCTGACGGAGACGTCGGTCATTCGTCTCGGCCAGCCGACGCGCAGCGTGATGACGACCTGCGCCTACTGCGGCGTCGGCTGCTCGTTCAAGGCCGAGATGAAGGGCGAAGAGGTCGTGCGGCTGGTCCCCAACAAGGACGGCCACGCCAACCACGGCCACTCGTGCGTCAAGGGCCGCTTCGCGTTCGGTTACGCGACGCACCCCGACCGCATCACCTCGCCGATGATCCGCGAGAAGATCACCGATCCGTGGCGCGAGGTCGGTTGGGACGAGGCGTTCAGCTACGCCGCCGGCAAGTTCAAGGCGATCCAGGCGAAGTACGGGCGCGAGTCGGTCGGCGCGATCAGCTCGTCGCGCTGTACCAACGAAGAGGTCTGGCTGGTGCAGAAGCTGGTGCGCGCCGGCTTCGGCAACAACAACGTCGACACGTGCGCGCGCGTCTGCCACTCGCCGACCGGCTTCGGCCTCAAGACGACGATCGGCGAGTCGGCCGGGACGCAGACCTTCGACTCGGTGATGAAGGCCGACGTGGTCTTCGTCATCGGCGCCAACCCGACCGACGGCCATCCCGTCTTCGGCTCGCAGATGAAGCGCCGGCTGCGCCAGGGCGCCAAGCTGATCGTCGCCGACCCGCGCGGCATCGACCTGGTGCGCACGCCGCACGTGCGCGCCGCGCATCACCTCAAGCTGCGTCCGGGCACCAACGTCGCGCTGCTCAACTCGCTCGCGCACGTGATCGTCACCGAGGGACTCGCCGACGACGCCTTCGCGCGCGAGCGCTGCGAGCCGGCCGAGTACGAGAAGTGGAAGTCGTTCGTCGCGCAGGAGCGCCACTCGCCCGAGGCGCTCGAGAGCGTGACCGGCGTTCCGGCCGCCGACCTGCGCGCGGCGGCGCGCCTGTACGCGAGCGCGCCCAACGCGGCGATCTACTACGGGTTGGGCGTCACCGAGCACAGCCAAGGCTCGACCGCCGTCATGGGGATCGCGAACCTCGCGATGGCGACCGGCAACTTCGGGCGCGAAGGCGTCGGCGTCAATCCGCTGCGCGGCCAGAACAACGTCCAAGGCTCGTGCGACATGGGCTCGTTCCCGCACGAGTTCAGCGGGTACCGCCACGTCTCCGACGCCGGCGTGCGCGGGATGTTCGAAGCGGCCTGGGGCGTCTCGCTCGACGGCGAGCCGGGGCTGCGCATCCCCAACATGTTCGAGGCCGCCCTCGACGGCTCGTTCAAAGGCCTCTACTTGCAGGGCGAGGACATCGCGCAGTCCGATCCCGACACGCAGCACGTCGAGGCGGCGCTGACCGCGATGGAGTGCATCGTCGTGCACGACATCTTCCTCAACGAGACGGCGAAGTACGCGCACGTCATCCTGCCGGGCAGCTCGTTCCTGGAAAAGAACGGCACCTTCACCAACGCCGAGCGCCGCATCCAGCGCGTGCGCAAGGTCATGACCCCGCTGGCCGGCAAGGAAGATTGGGAAGTGACGATGGGGCTGGCCGCGGCGCTGGGCTACCCGATGCACTACACCCACCCCAGCCAGATCATGGACGAGATCGCGGAGCTCACGCCGACCTTCACCGGCGTGAGCTACGAAAAGCTCGATGAGCTGGGCAGCATCCAGTGGCCGTGCAACGACGGCGCGCCGGACGGCACGCCGACGATGCACGCGCAGACGTTCGTGCGCGGCAAGGGCAACTTCGTGCTGACCGAGTACGTCGCGACCGAGGAGAAGGTCACCCGCAAGTTCCCGCTCTTGCTGACGACGGGGCGCATCCTCTCGCAGTACAACGTCGGCGCGCAGACGCGGCGCACCGAGAACGGCCGCTGGCACGAGATCGATCGCCTGGAGATCCACCCGCACGACGCCGAGGACCGCGGCATCAAGGAAGGCGACCTGGTCGAGATCGCCAGCCGCGTCGGATCGACGGTGTTGCCGGCGAAGATCACCGAGCGCGTGCAGCCGGGCGTCGTCTACACGACCTTCCACTACCCGACCTCGGGCGCCAACGTCGTCACCACCGACAACTCCGATTGGGCGACCAATTGCCCCGAGTACAAGGTGACCGCGGTGCAGGTCTCGCGCGTGCTCACGCCCTCGGAGTGGCAGCAGCGCAAGAGCACCTTCGACGAAGAGCAGGAACTGCTGCTGCGGCACGGTTTGGCCGTCGACGAACCGGCCGCGCCGCCCGTCGGCGCGCCGCGTTAGGCCGAGGCGATGCGCGCCGAACGCCTGGTGACGATGGCGAACCAGATCGCCAGCTTCTACGAACCGCAGCCGGACCGCGCGACGGCCGCGAACGCGGTCGCCGGTCACCTGCGGCGCTTCTGGGCGCCGGCGATGCGCCGCGACCTGCAGCTCCACGTCGACCAGACCGGCGGCGAGGGCGTCAGCGCCCTCGTGCTGGAGGCCCTCAGGACCCCGACCTTCGCGCGCTGAAGGGTGTCGGGTGCTGATCCGGCAGCTGCAGTATTTGGTCGCCTTGGCGCACGAAGGTCACTTCGCGCGGGCGGCCGAGCGCTGCGGCGTCTCGCAGCCGACGCTCTCGGCGGCGTTGCGGCAATTGGAGGACGAGCTCGGCGCGGCGATCGTCGAACGCGGGAACCGCTTTCGGGGCTTCACCCCGCAGGGCGAGATCGTGCTCGGCTGGGCGCGCCGCATGCTGGCCGACGAGCGCTCCTTGCGCGAGGAGCTCGACGCCTCGCGCGGGATGCTCAACGGACGTTTGCGGCTAGGTGTGATCCCGTCGGTCAACGCCGTGGTCCCGGCCCTGACGACGAGCTTCGTGCAGGCGCACCCGCTGGTGCGCATCGACGAGATCGAGACGACCTCGCACGAAGTGCTGCGCGATCTGGCGGCGTTCGATCTCGACGCCGCCGTCACGTACGTCGACGACGAGCCGTTGGAGCACGTGCGCACGCTGCCGATCGCCGTCGAACGGTACGTCGCCGTCGTGCCGGCCGCGATCCCGGTGCCCGACGGGGAGACGCTCACCTGGACCCAAGCCGCGCGGCTGCCGCTGTGTCTGCTGCGACCCGACATGCAGAACCGCCGCATCTTCGATGCGGCCTTCGCGGCCGCCGGCGCGACGCCGAACGTCCGCGTCGAAGTCTACTCGATGATGGCGAAACTCTGCTACGTCGAGTCCGGACAGTTCGCGACGCTGATGCCGGCCAGCATGGCGTATTGGGTCGACGCGCGCCAAGGCGTGCGCATACGGCGGTTGGTCGAACCCGACGTCGCCAAGGCCGTCGGGCTGGTCGTCGCCGAGCGCGACCCCTTCCCGGCGCTCATCGACGCGTTTTGGCGCCACGTGCGCGCGCAGGTCGCGCTCGCGCCGGCGGCGAGCTGACGCCGGTGCGGCCGACGATCGATCCGGGTCACCCGCTGTTCGGGCTCGGCTACGCGAAGCCGGTCGAGCTGCGCACGTTCGAGCGGCTGCACGACGGCGAAGCGTCGGTCGAAAGCGCGACGGTCGCCGAAGAGACGCCCGTCGCGCTGGTCTACAACGGTTGGCCGCACGTCGTGATGATGTGCACGCCGGCCGACGTCGAGGACTTCGCGATCGGTTTCACGCTGACCGAGGAGATCGTCTCCGACCTGGACGCGATCACGGGTCTGCAGGTCGTGCGGTCGAGCCAGGGGATCGAAGCGCAGCTGGTGATCCCCGACCAGGCGGCGGAGGCGCTGCGCGGTCGCGGCCGTTCCCTGGTCGGGCGCACCGGCTGCGGACTGTGCGGCGTGACCACCATCGACGACGCGCTGCGCCCGGGGCGCACGGTGGCGGCCGACGAGCGGATCGCGCCCGCCGCGCTCTATCGCGCCGGCGACGAGCTGCCGGCCTGGCAGCACTACAACGAAGGCACCGGTGCCGTTCACGCGGCCGGTTGGGCGACGCGCGAAGGAGCGATCGTCATGGCGCGCGAGGACGTCGGCCGCCACAACGCGCTCGACAAGCTGGTCGGCGCGATGGTGCGCGCCGGCGTCGCGCCGACCGACGGGTTCGCGGTCGTCACCAGCCGCGCCAGCTACGAGCTGGTCCAGAAGTGCGCCGTCGCCGGCATCCCGCTGCTGGCGGCGATCTCGCGCCCGACCGGCCTGGCCGTCCGCATGGCCGACGCCGCCGGCATCACCTTGGCGGCGCTGTTGCGCGGGCGCAGCGTCAACGTCTACAGCCACGCCGAACGCCTGACGCCCTGAGCTGCCGGGCGGGAGGAAAGCTTTCTCGCCGGACCGCAGCGTGCTGGTACACCAGTGCTGCAAGACTCTCGAGAGCGAGCTGACTCCGAGGGGACGCTCGCCTCCTTACGCGAGGAAATCACCGGGCCGGGCGGTCCCGGCCGCCGTGTGGACGACGAGCGGCTTGCGGCCTGGCTGCGCGAGGTCGCGCGGACGCGCGACTTCACCCGCGAGCCGCCCGCCGTCAGCTTCGCGATCGCCGACCGGGCGGTGCTGCAGCGCTTCGTCGACGGCCTGCGCAACGAGCTGCTCGACTATCGCGAGATCGTCGACGCGGCCGGCGAGAGCATCGAGCGCAACGCGCGTCAGCTGGCCGGGATCGTCGCCTCGACCGGCGAGCAGACCGCGGTCGTCGAGCGAACCGCGGCGGCGATCGCCGAGATCGAGCAAGGTGCGACGCACGTCGCCGAGACCGCGCACGACCTGCGCGCGACCTCGGGAACCGTCGCGGCGTCGTCGCGCTCCTACGACGCAGGCATCGCGGGCGTGCTGGAGCGGCTGCAGGCGCTGGTGGGCGCGGTCGAGGCGACGGCGGGTTTCGCACAGACGACCGAACGCGGCCGCATCGGGATCCAGAGCTTCCTCGAGCGGTTGCGGCGCATCGCGCGCCAGGCACGCCTGCTCGGCATCAACGCCGCCATCGAGGCGGCGCACCTGGGCGAAGCGGGACGCGGGTTCGTCATCGTCGCCGACGAGGTGAAGCGGCTCTCGACCTCGACCGTCGAGTCGGCCAACGACGTCGCCGGGATCGAGAAGCAGCTGCACGACGCCGGCGATCGCGTCGACGGCGCCATCCGCGAGGCCGCCACGATCGTACGCGGCTTGGCCGACGCGCTCTCGAGCGCGCAGCACCGCTCGGCGGAGCGCGCCGATCAAGTCGGCGAGCTGGAACGCGCGATCGGCGAGGTCGCCGGGCTGGTCGGCGAGCAGAGCGGGGCGCTGACGCTGGTCAACGACAGCATACGCGGCATCGCCGAGCATGCGCACGAGGTCTCGGAGGCTGCGGAACGGGCGGCCGGGTTGGCGCTGAGCGACGGGCTCGCCAACCTGCGCGCCGCGTTGGCACGCACCAGCCTGGGAACGCGCACGCGTCACACCAACGGCGTCGTCGACCTCTCGCCGGTGCCGGGACCCGTGCGCCAGGCCGCCGCCGAACTGCGCGATCTGGTCGACGGCGACGAGCGCGAGCTGCTGACGTCGGTCGCGCGGATCGCCGTCGCGATCGCGCGCAACAGCTACGAGTGGCGCTCGATCGGCTCCGCGCTCGGTGCACTGGGCTGGCTACTCGACGGGACCGCGCATACGATCGAGGACCTGGCCGCGGGTGCCGGCGCGGCCGCCGCCGCGACGCAGCGCATGCGTGACGCGATCGATGCGATCCGGGCCGGTTTCGGCACCGCGATCCAAGAGCTGCAGGCCGCGCTCGACCGGGTCGCGCAGGTGCGCGACGCCGTGCAGCGCGCGGCGACGTCCGTCAGCGCGACCTCGGAAGCGGGTCAGCGCGCCGGCGCGATCCTCGATCTGATCGACGCGATCTCCAGCGAGACGACGCTGCTCTCGTTCAACGCCGCGATCGAGGCGGCGCACGCGGGCGAAGCCGGCAGCGGCTTCGGCGTCATCGCCGACGAGATCCGTGCGCTGGCGACCGGGACCTCGCACGCGGTCGGCGAGATCGGCGAGATGCTGGGCGCGCTGTTGTCGGCCGGCGAGTCGATGCGCGAGGCGACCGGCGAAGCGCTCGAGCGCACGGCCGAAGTCGAACGGCACGCGACCGCCGTGCAGGACGCCGTCGGCGCGCTGCGCGGCGAGCTGCAAGGAACGCTGGCGCGCGCCGCCGAGGTGGCCGCGATCGTCGAACAGCAGCTGGGCGCGCTGACCGACGTGCGCAGCGCCACCGCGATCGCGCGCGAGCGGGTCGAGAGCGAGACCGTCGCCGCCGCCGACGAGCAGCGGCTCGAGCTGGCGATGCTCGGGATGCGCGCGCACGCGCTGGCCGCGCGCCGTCCGCTCGGCACGGTCGCCGAGGCCGTGCGCGAGATCGCGCTGGCCGTCGCGAGCGACATGGACGAGGTGTTCGAGGACGCGATCCGCCGCGGCGCGATCCGGCTCGACGACTGCTTCGACACCGACTACGTCGAGCTGACCGGTGAGCGGATCCGGCACCTGGCGCGCTTGTTCGACGTCTCGCGCGTGCCGGCGAGCGGCTTCGACCCGCCCAAGTACGAGACACGCTACGACGCCGCGATCGAAGGCGGGATCAACGCGGCGATCGACGCCGCGGTGCCGACGCACCGCTCGATCGTGGCGATGTTCGGCGTCGACCTCAACGGCTTCTGTTTCGGGCACTACCGCGAGTGCCGCCAGGACTGGACCGGCGACCGCGCCACCGACCTCGCCGGCAACCGCATCAAGCGCTTCTTCGACGATCCGTTGAGCCTGCGCTGTTCGCGCGTCGGTCTGGGCGGGGCGGCGCACAGCCTGCCGCGTCGCACCCCCTATGCGACCTTCCGCGAGAACGGCTGCACCTTGGTGCGCGGCGGCTTGCGGCCGTGGGCGGTCTACACCTACGCGCGCGACACCGGGATCGTCTACAACGACGTCTGCGTGGGGATCTTCGCGCGCGACCAGCGCGTCGGCACGCTGCGCGTCATCTACGACGCCGACTCGGTCTAGCGATCGGCGCCGGGCAGCCGCAGCCGGTAACCGACCGGCATCAGCTGCCAGCCGAAGCGGCCCGCCAGCGAACCCCACAGGCCGCGCGGGAAGAACAGCGAGAAGATCAGCGCCGAGCCGCCCAGGCCGACCAGATACCACGCGCCGCTGCCGCCGAAGATCGTCTCGACCACGAAGAAGACGATCGCGCCGAGGATCGGTCCCTCGAACGTTCCCAGCCCCCCGACCAGCGTCATGAAGATCATGTACGCCGTCCACTGCACGCCGAAGTAGGTCTTCGGCTGGAAGGTGATCAGCGTCGCCAGCGTCAGCGAGCCGGCCGCCGCGCAGCCGACCGCGGCGAGCACGAAGATCAGCCGTTTGGTGGCGAAGACGCGCACGCCGACCGACGCCGCCGCTTCCTCGTCGTCGCGGATCGCTTGGATCGACGCGCCCAGCCGGCTGCGCAGCAGCCAGAACACCAGCCCGACGACGACGATCATCAACGCCAGACCGAGCCAGTAGTTGCAGGCGCGGCGCGTCTGCGGCGCCAGTGCCGAGATCGCGATCAGCGACGTGCCGGTCTCGCCGTTGATCAGGTTGTCGAGGTTGACCAGCAGGTGCCCGAGCTCGGCGAACACCCACATCCCGATCGCGAACGCGCCGCCCCGCAGCCGCAGCGCGAACGACGAGAGCGGGAGCGAGACGAGCCCGACCAGGAGCGGCGCCAGCACCAGCGCCAGGTACACTTCGACGCCCGCGTGCGACAGCCGAATCGCCGCGTACGCGCCCAGCCCGAAGAACAGCTGCTGCCCGACCGAGACCAAGCCGCCGTAGCCGGCCAGCGCGTTCCACATCGCCGCCAGGATGATGTAGACGAACAGCGTGGTCAGCCGATCGGTCAGGTACTCGCCCAGGAACAACGGTCCGAAGGCCAGCACGACCAGCAGCCCGGCGACGCTGGCCATCCCGGCGATCGAGACCGCGCTCCAGCGCTGCACCGCGATCGGCGGCGCGCCGGTCACGTCGTCCTCCGCACGGGCCGGACCAGCGCCCGCAGATCGCGGCCGCCCAGCGCGAAGCGTGCCGCCAGCACCAACAGGAACACGACGTGACCGCCGATCAGGAAGCCTTGCGGGTTGACCTGCGAGCCGACGTTCTGCGCGACGCCCAGCACGATGCCGCCCAGCAGCGTCCCCCACAGCGAGCCGGTTCCGCCGATCACGACCGCCTCGAAGGCGAAGATCAGCTGCGTCGCGCCCGCGTAGGGGTCGAACGAGCTGCGCAGCCCGAGGAACGCGCCCGCGATCGCGACCGTGACCAGCGCGATGGCCGACGCGCCGGCGTAGACGGCGCGCGAGTCGACGCCCACCAGCTCGGCGGTGTCGGCGTCCTGCGCGGTCGCGCGGATCGCGCGCCCGAACGGCGTGCGGTGCAGGAACAGGTGCAAGCCGCCCAACAGCGCGACCGCGACGGCGAACGTGAGCAGCGCCAGCTCGCCGACCGACAAACCGCCGGCGGTCCAGCTGCTGTACGCGAGGTCGCCGACGTTCGGCGCCAGCGACCGCGTATCGGCGCCGTACCTCTCGAACAGCAGGTTGTCGATCACGATCGCGAGGCCGAAGGTGCTCAGCAGCGGCGTCAGCTCCCCGGCGCGCAGGGCGCGGTCGAGCACGCCGCGCTGCAAGAGCCAGCCCGCGATCGCCATGACCGGCACGATCGCCAACAGCGCCAGGAACGGCGAGAGGTTCCACTGCCCCGCGACCGTGAGCACCAAGAACGCCGCCAGCACCGCGATGCTGCCGTGGGCGAGATTGATGATGCGCATGACGCCGAACATGAACGAGAGCCCGCACGCCAGCAGCGCGTAGTAGCCGCCCAGCAGCACGCCTTGGACGATCTGGCCGATCCAGAACTGCGTCACGGTGCGCTCGCGCTTCCGGCGTGCCGCAAGCCGAAGTAGGCCTGCGTCACCTGCTCGCGCGTCATCGCCGCCGCCGCGCCTTCGAGCACGATGCGGCCTTCGAGCAGACAGATGATCCGCGTCGCGACGCGCAGCGTGCGCGAGAGGTCCTGCTCGACGAGCACGATCGTGGTCCCGCTCGCGATGACCGTGCGCAGCGACTCGTAGACGCGGTCGACGGCGATCGGCGAGAGTCCCAGCGAGAGCTCGTCGATGAGCAGCAGGCGCGGGTTGGTCATCAGCGCGCGACCGATCGCGGTCGCCTGCTGCTCGCCCCCCGAGAGGCTCCCGCTGCGCTGCTCGAGGTGCGGGCGCAGCATCGGGAACGCGTCCAGCACGGTGTCCATGGTCCAGCGGCCGCGGCGCGCGTGCGCACCGGCGACTTGGAGGTTCTCGCGCACCGTCATCTCGCCGAACAGCTTGCGGCCCTCGGGGACGAGCGTGATCCCCGCGCGCACGCGGCGGTTGGCGCGCTCGCCGCGCAGATCGCGTCCGTCGAAGACGACGCGCCCGGCGGTCGGTTTGTGCGCGCCGGCGATCGCGCGCAAGAGGGTCGTCTTGCCGGCGCCGTTGGCGCCGACCAGCGCGAGGATCTCACCCTCGGCGACCGTGAACGAGATGCCGCGCACGGCCTGCAGCAGACCGTGGCGCACGTCGAGCGCTTCGACGGCGAGCAAGCTCACGTCACACCGCTGCCGAGGTACGCTTCGATGACGGCGGGATGTGCCAGCGCGACCTCGGGCGCGCCTTCGGCGATGACGCGTCCGGCGTCCATGCAGACGAGCCGCCCGACGACTTGCAGCAGCACGTGCAGCACGTGCTCGATCCACACGATCGCGATCTTGCGGCCGCGTAGCTCGCGCACGATCGCGACCAGCTCGCCGGCCTCCGCGTCGGTCAGGCCGCCGCCGATCTCGTCGAGCAGTAACACGTGGGGATCCGTGGCCAGCGCGCGAGCCAGCTCCAACCGTTTGCGGTCGAGCAGCCCCAGCGCTTCGGCGCGCCGGTTACCGAGCTCGAGCATGCCGCACAGCCGCAGCGCGTCGATGCAGGCGTCGTACGCGTTGGGCCTGCTGCGCCCGGCGCCCATCGACGCGGCGACGAAGACGTTCTCGAAGACGGTCAGATGCCCGAACGGGCGCGGAACCTGGTGCGAGCGCGCGATGCCGAGCCGGCAGCGGCGCGCCGCGTCGAGCGCCGACACGGCGGCGCCCTCGAAGCGCACGCTGCCGGCGGACGGCGCGTACGTGCCCGCCAGCACGTTGAGCAGCGTCGTCTTGCCGGCACCGTTGGGCCCGACGATGCCGACCGCCTCATCTGCCGCCAGCGAGAAGTCGACCCCGTCGACCGCCGTGAACGCGCCGAAGCGCTTGGTCACGGCGGTGGCGACGAGGACGGGCTCACCGGCCGGCTGCACGAACAGAGAGGCCCGCTAACCGTTGTACGGCAGCAGTTTGGCCGTGATCGGGACGCGCGGGTCCCCGGCGTGCTCGGTGATCACCAAGTCGAACGGGTATTTGCTGCCCGGTTTCGACTTGACCCACTGATCGCCGATGATCAGCGTGGTCGCGACGTTGGGCACCGGGCCGTGGCCGAAATCGACTTTGCCGACGATGCTGGTCATCGCGACCGACCCGATCGCTTTGGCGACGGCGGCCTTGCTCTTCGGGTTGCCGCTCTTCTTGAGCGCTTCGAACCCGACGTCGAACAGCGAGAGCGACGCGCCCAGCTGCTGGTTCCACTGCCGGCCGGTGGCCTTCTCGTAGGCGTCGGCGAGCGCGCGCGAGCTGATGCCGCTGAAAGCCGACGAGAACGGGAAGTCGCGGTGCCAGTAGCAGCCGCTGGCGAGCTTGTCGCCGAGCGAGCCCAGCGCTTCGGTCGTGCCGGGGAACAGTCCGGTCTTGGCGATCTGGCAGATCTTCACCATCTTGGTGTAGCCCTGCTGTGCCGCTTGCCGCCAGAAGGTCGCGAAGTCGGGCGGGATCGGGAAGGTGTTGAAGATCTCGCACTGCTCGGCTTTGAAGCGCGCGATCTGCGAGGAGAAGTCGGTCGTTCCGTCCTCGTAGCCGCCCGGATCGATCACCGTGTAGCCGGCTTTTTCCAGATCGGGCTTGAGATGCTCGCGAATCGCGTTCCCGTCGGCGTCGTTCGGATACATCACCGCGACCTTCTTGTTGTTCGGGATCAGCTTCCATTGCGAGAGGTAACAGTCGAGAAATTGCTTGACGCCGAAGCTGAACAGATAGGTCCACTTGTACGGTGAGGGCGCGCCGGGCTTGGCGCCGCGGCCGAAGTACCACGCTTCCCAGGGCATGACCGTCGCCAGACACGGCACGCCCGCCGCTTCGCACGCGTCCGAGACCGGGTTGACGACTTCCGGTGTCGAGGTGACGAGCATGAAGTCGATTCCCTCGCGGGTGATCAGCTCGTTCGCGAGCTGACCGGCGCGGGCCGGATCGGACTGGCTGTCGCGATCGAGGATCTCGACGGCGTACTGCTTGCCGGCGATGGTGACGCCTTTGGCGAGCGTCTTGCGCGCGTGCTCGAGAATGAACGGGTCACACTCGCCGAAGCTGCCCAGCGGGCCCGTGCGGGGGCTGATGAATCCGATCTTGAGCGTTTCGGCCGCACTCGCCGCCGACCACAGGACCGGCGCGGTGCCGGCCAACGCCGCGCCGCCGGCGGCCGCCCCGACGGCGCCGACGAACGCGCGCCGTGAACTCCGATGTGCCATCAGAAGCCTCTCAGTGAGGCGGCCTCACCGCCGGTATGCGATTTCGCATGCCGGGACGGCTTCCGCATCTCGAAACGCCCGTACGGCGCGTTGGACGGAGAATTCCTGCCTGAGTCAGCCGCGGGTCTGGATTGCAGCTTCGATGCCCGCGCGGGTCGCGCGCATCGCCGGGAGCACGCGCGCCAGCATGTCGTCGACGCTCGCGCGAGCTCCGGGGATGCAGACGGTCATCGCCGCCGTCGTTCGTCCGCGCGTGTCGCGCAGCGGGATCGCGAGCGAACGCAGTCCCACCTCGAGCTCACCGTCGACGAGCGCGTAGTCGTCGGTGCGCGCCCGCTCCACGATCGCGCGCAGCGCCTGCGGATCGGTGACGGTGTGCTCGGTATACGACGGAAACCGCGCGCCGGCGAAGTAGCGCGCCAGCTCGGGCTCCGAGAGCCCGGCCAGCAGCACGCGGCCCATCGCGCAGGCGCTGGCCGGCAGCCGCCGGCCGACGCCGAAGTTGACGTTCATGATGCGCCCGGTCGGGACGCGCAGCACGCAGACGATGTCCTCGCCGTCCAGGACGCTGGCCGTGCACGTCTCACCCAGTTGCGCGACGAGTTGTTCGACCCAGGGCTGGGCCGCGTCCCAGACGTCGAGCGAGGCCAGGTAGGAGAAGCCCAGCTCGAGGATCTTGGGCGTCGGCCGGAAGCGGCGTTCGTCGAGGACGACGTAGCCCAGGCTCTCGAGCGTCAGCAGGAGGCGGCGCGCGCCGGCCCGCGTCAGGCCGGTGCTGACCGCGACCTCGGAGAGGGAGAGCGCCCGGCGCGCGGTCCCGAAGGCGCGGATGACGGCCAGGCCCTTCGCCAATGACTGGACGTAGTCGGATGCGGGGACCGCCGGGGCGGCCTCTCCCTGCGACGAGCGCGCCTTGTACATCTTTCGTCAGAAGTGTTCTGCGCGCGGAGGAGATTGCTTTCCCGGGCGGCGATTTCCAGGCCAGCCGGCTCGGAACGTATGTTCGGCGCCGGTAAAGTGAAGAGGAAGACCAAGCCGTGGACGACGTCACTGGAAAACTGCAGGACGCGGCTGCGCGCCTGCGCCAGACGTCGGGCCGCATCGCCGAGAACGCGCTGATCCAAGCTGTCTCGGTCCAGCAGATCGCCGACGTCGCCGCCGATTCGGCGCACGACCTCGCCGTCGCGCTGTCCGACGTGCGCGCCGCGTCCAACCAGGCCCGCGAGGCCGAACAACGCGTCAGCGCGACCGGCGCCGAGATCGACCAACTCGTGCGCGCCGTCGAGACGCTCGCCGGCGCGGCGCGCGCCAGCGGCTCGACGATGACCGATTTCCTCGCCTCGCTCGAGCGAATCGACGAGATCGTCGACTTCGTGCACGAGGTCTCCGAACGCACCAACCTGCTCTCGCTCAACGCTGCGATCGAAGCGGCGCGCGCCGGCGAGCACGGCCGCGGTTTCGCCGTCGTCGCCGCCGAGATCCGTAAGCTGGCCGACTCGACCCGCACCGCGACGGCCGAGATGGAGAAGCTGCTGGGCGCGGTCCGCAGCGGCGGCGAGAAGACCGCGCAGATCGCCGCCTCGTCGGACGCCTCGGTGCGCCAAGGCGAGTCCGCCGCGGCCGGTGCCCGCGACGCGCTGGTCGCGATCTCGTCGGCGGTCGGCTCGACCGCGTCCGCGTTCGACGCCGTCGAACGCTCGATCGAAGCCGAAGCCAGCCGCTCCGAAGAGTTCGGCCGCAACGCCGCGCAGCTGCTGCGCACGACCCGTTCCCACTACGCCGACGCGGTCGAGTCGAACCTGGCCGTCAACGCCATCGACTACCACGTCACCGAGATGCAGGCCGCGGGCAGCACGCCGCAGTTGAGCCCGGCGCGCGTGCTGTGCGCGCTGGCCGGCACCTCGGTCGCCGGCCGCGGCACCGACGAGCTGGCGCGGCGTCTCGCCGCCGACATCCCGGAGCTCGGCTTCGCCAACGTCCCGCCGCAAGGCCGCAGCGAGTTCGACGTGCTGCAGGCCGTGCGGCGCGGCGACGCCGTCGTCGGCGTGGTCAGCGTCGCAATCCTGGGCAACTTGGTGCCGGCGATCCAGCTGATCGAGGCGCCGTACTTGGTCGAAGACCGCGCCCATGCGCACGCGCTGCTGAGCGGCCCGTACGGTGCGCAGACGCTGGCCTCGATCACACCCTACGGACTGGTCGGACTGGGGTTCTTCGAGACCGGCTTCAAGCACGTCACCAACGTCGTGCGCCCGATTCGCATGCCCGCGGACATCGAGCGCCTGCGCTTGCGCGTCATGGAGGCGCCGGTACACGTCGCGATCGCCGACGCCTGGCAGGCGATGGTGCGGCCGGTGGCGACCAACAACATCCTGGACGCGTTGCGGCGCGGCGAGCTCGACGGGCAAGCCAGCAACTCGCTGCCGATGAACGTGGCCACCAAGATCTACGAAGCGCAGCGCTATCTGACGCTGACCGCGCACTCCTACGCGACGCAGGTGATCGTCGCGAACGCCGACTGGCTGCGCGCCGCCGGCGAGCACCGCGCGCGGATCGAGGCCACCGTCGCCGCCGTCATGAGCTGGCAGAGCGAGGACGCCGCGCGTGCCGAACGCGCGGCCTTCGCCGAATTGGAGAAGCGGCTCGAAATCATTCGGCTGAACGACGCCGAGCATCGCGCGTTCGTCGCCTCCACGCAGTCCGCGTACGGCGTCCTCGAACGGCTGGTCGGCAAGGAGCCGATCGCGCAGATCCGTCGCGCCGCCGATCAAGCCCGGCCGGAGAAACGCAGCACCGCGCGCGCGTCCTGACGAAAGGAAGTTTCCGCCAAGACGCCAACGCGGTCGTTCGGATAGAGAACTGAAGTTCGGATTCCGAACAAAGGAGCTCCCGATGGTCGAGACCGCTTCCCGTCTCCACACCGTATTCGGTTCGCTCGGCGACTACCAGAAGGGTAGCGTCGAGCTCGTGTCCGGCAGCGTCAAAGAATACGCGTTCTCCAACGTCTTCGACGTCGCGGCCAAAGCGAAGCCGTACGAGAAGATCGTCGTCGGCAAGAACTTGGAGTACGTCATCGAGGCCGTGCGCGCCGAGGGCACCTCGCCGTGGTACGCCTGCGCGCACGACGAGTTCGTGATCGTGATGGACGGGAAGATGCAGATCGACTTCGTCAAGCTCGACGACCCCGCGTCGGCCGCGCCGGAGAACACCGAGGGGACCGTGCTCGTCGCCGGCGAGCCGAAAGGCGAGAAGATGGGACTCGTGCGCGTAGCGCGCGGCCATCAGGCGTTGCTGCCCGCCGGCGCCGCGTATCGTTTCAGCGCCGCCGAGCCCGCGGTCTTCCTGCAACAGACGATTCTCGGCCCGCTCTCGCAAGAGCGCTGGGGCGAGATCTGCCTGCGCTAGCGCGAGAGAGAGTGAGAACGCATCATGGCTAGTCTCGAAGAAGCCGTTCCGACCGCGCTGCCCGAGCTCGTCGACGCGTCGGCGCCCGACGCCGTGACCGGCTACCGCACCTTCACGCTGGGCGGCTTCCGCTTCTCGCGTGACGGATATTTCGCGACCATCACCTGGCCGGTCGGCGAGAGCGGCAAACGCCAATCGCACACGATGGCCGTCGACTATTTCTTGCGCGCGCTGATGCGCGACGTCGCCTGGGGCTTCTTCTACGGCTGGGTCAACTTCGACCACGTCTTCGGGACGAAGAACCAGTACGGCACGGTGCAGGTCTACGGCGGGCGCTACAACGAGGCGTTGCACAAGGCCGGCGTCTCGTACGTCGAGACGTTCGAGTCGCCGGTCGCGATGGCGACCTTCAAGGCGATGCTCAGCGACTGGACCAACGCCGGCTGGGATCCGTTCGCCGCGCCGGAAGAGACGGGCAAGACGGTGTTCGGCCCGAAGAACGGCGACAACGACGCCGCCATCAACCGCGACCGCGTCGTGTCGCGCCGTATGGTCAGCCTGCCGGGCGACTCGGTGCTGCGCACCGATGCGACGCATCCGATCAACCGGCACTTCGCCGACGTGCCGCAAGACGAGCCCGACGTCGTCTGCGAGCCGGGCTTCGAGGGCGAGCTGGCCGCGTACAACTTGTTCGCGTACCTCTCACGCTCCGACGTGACCTGGAACCCGTCGGTCGTCAGCGTCTGCAAGCAGAGCTTGGCGTGCCCGACGACCGAAGAGTTCATCCTGCCCGTCAAGCACGGCAACGACCGCATCGAGTGGTTCATCCAGTTCTCGGACCACATCGTCTGGGACGTCGAGGACAAAGAGACGGGCCGACCACGCGCGCGGGTGACGATGCGCGCGGGCGACGTCGCCGCGATGCCGGCCGACATCCGTCATCAAGGTTACTCGCCGAAGCGCTCGATGCTCTTCGTGTGGGAGAACGCGACGCCGGGTCTGCCCGAACGCTACGAGGCGGGCGAGCTTCCCCCGTACCCGGCCGAGTTCTGATCGCACCGTGGCGCAGGTGAACGGCGCGGCGACGCTCGCCGCGCCGCGCACCGGGCTGTTCATCGGCAACCGGTTCGTCGACGCGCTCGACGGCCGCCGGCTGCCGGTGATCAATCCGCACGACGGCACGACGCTGGCCCAGATCGCGCTCGCCGGCGCCGTCGACGTCGACCGCGCGGTGCTGGCGGCGCAAGCGGCGTTTCCGTCGTGGAGCCGGCTGGCCGCGGCCGACCGCGGCCGGCTGCTGCTCAAGCTCGCCGACGCGATCGAAGCCAACGCCGAAGAGCTGGCGCAGTTGGAGTCGCGCGACACCGGCCACCCGATTCGCGACACGCGCCGGCTCGACGTGCCGCGCACCGCGGCGTGCTATCGCTACTTCGGCGGGATGGCCGACAAGTTCGAAGGCACCGTCGTGCCCGTCGAGGCCGGTTTCCTCAACTACGTCACGCACGAAGCGATCGGTGTCGTCGGGCAAATCTGCCCGTGGAACTTCCCGATCATGTTCACCAGCTGGAAGATGGGTCCGGCGCTGGCGGCCGGCAACACCGTCGTCCTCAAACCCTCGGAGCTCACGCCGCTCTCGACCCTGCGGCTGGCCGAGCTGGCCGCGGAGGTCGGCTTTCCCGACGGCGTGATCAACGTGGTGCCGGGCTTGGGCGAAGAAGCCGGACAGCGGCTCGTCGATCATCCCGACGTGCGTAAGATCTCGTTCACCGGCTCGACCGCCGTCGGCCGGCGGGTGATGGAAGGTGCGTCGCGCACCCTCAAGCGGGTCGGCCTCGAGCTGGGCGGCAAAGGCGCGAACGTCGTCTTCGCCGACGCCGATCTGGACGCCGCGATCGGCGGCTCCGCGTTCGCGATCTTCCACAACCAGGGGCAAGCGTGCATCGCCGGCTCGCGGCTGATCCTGCACGAAGCGGTCGCCGACGAGTTCCTGGCGCGCTTCGGCGCGCTTGCGGCATCGATCCGCCTCGGCGATCCGCTCGACGAGCGGACCGAGATGGGACCGCTGACCTCGGCGGTCCACCGCGACCGCGTGATGAGCTACGTCACGGTCGCGCTCGACGAGGGCGGCACGATCTTGCAGGGCGGCAAGGCGCCTGACGATCCGGCCTTGGCCGCCGGCTACTACGTCGAGCCGACCATCGTCGCGGCGCCGCTCGGCTCGCGCGTGACCTGCGAGGAAGTGTTCGGTCCGTTCGTCAGCGTCGCGCGCTTCCGCACCGACGAGGAAGCGCTGGCACTCGCCAACGCGACCGAGTACGGATTGGGCAGCGGTCTGTGGACGCGCGACCTGGCGCGCGCGCACCGCTTCGGCCGCGACATCCGCTCGGGGATGGTGTGGATCAACGCCTACAAGCGCGTCAATCCCGGCTCGCCGTTCGGCGGCGTCGGCGCGTCGGGCCAAGGCCGCGAGATGGGTTTCGAGGCGATGCGGCAGTACACCGAGCCGAAGTCGGTGTGGGTCAACGTCGATGCGCGGATCCCACCCTTCTATCCTCGCTGACGCCGCCGCGCTGGTGCGCGGCTTCGTCTACGAAGGGACGCCGACGCGCGTGGTCTTCGCGGCCGGTGCGTCGGCGCAGCTGGCCGAGGAGCTCGATCGCGCCGGCTTGCGCGCGGTACTGCTGGTCGCCGGCGACGAGCAGTACGCGCGGCTGGGCGACGTCGCCGCCGCGCTCGGTGCACGGGTCGGCGGGACGTTCAACGAGGTGCGCGAGCACGTGCCGGTCGCGCTCGCCGCGCGCGCGCGTCGCTTCGCGGCCGAGATCGGCGCCGACGGGATCGTCGCGCTGGGCGGGGGCTCGGCGATCGGCCTGGCGAAAGCGGTCGCGCTCACCAGCGGCCTGCCGATCGTGGCGGTGCCGACCACCTATGCCGGCTCGGAGATGACCCCGATCTACGGGCTGACCGAAGACGGCCGCAAGACGACCGGCCGCGATCCGCGCGTGCGCCCGCAGGTCGTCGTGTACGATCCGCTGCTGACGCGCACGCTCTCGCCGGAGCTTTCCGCCGCCAGCGGCCTGAACGCGCTGGCGCACGCGGTCGAAGCGCTGTACGCGATCGACGCGAATCCGGTCGTCTCGCTGATCGCCGAGGAGAGCATTCGCGCGCTGGCGGCCGGGCTGCCCCGCGTCGTCGAGGGGCCGGACGACGTCGACGCGCGCGCGCAGTGCCTGTACGGTGCGTGGCTGGCCGGCATCGCGCTCGGCTCGGTCTCGATGGCGCTGCACCACAAGCTCTGCCACACGCTCGGCGGGACGTGGGATCTTCCGCATGCGCGCACGCACGCGGTCGTGCTGCCGCACGCGGCAGCCTACAACGCACCGGCCGCGCCGACCGCGATGGCGCGCGTCGCGCGCGCGCTCGGCGTCGACGACGCGCCGCGCGGGCTCGCCGATCTCGCGCGCCGGCTGGGTGTGCCGGGAACGCTGCGCGAGCTCGGTTTTCCGTCGGCCGCGCTCGATCGCGCCGCCGACCTGGCCGCGGCTTCACCCTACCCCAATCCGCGCCCGATCGAGCGCGACGCGATCCGCGCGCTGTTGGCGCGCGCGTTCGACGGCGAGCTCGCGCGGGCGTGACACCCACACACCGGAAGGAGGCACCACGATGGGAAGCTCGTACGACCTGACCCGCCGCCGCATGCTCGGCATCACGGCCGCGGGCGCCGCCGCCGCGACGCTCGGCGTCCGCGCGCCGGCCCGCGCCGCACGCACGATCACGCTCGGCTTCGTTTCACCGCAGACGGGACCGCTCGCCGCGTTCGGCGAGGCCGACAGCTACGTGCTCTCGGCGCTGCGCAAGCGGCTCGCCGACGGCATCACGATCGGCGGCACGAAGTATCCCATCGCGGTCGTCGTCAAGGACAGCCAGTCCTCGCCGAACCGCGCCGGTGAGGTGGCCTCGGAGCTGATCTTACAGAACAAGGTCGATCTGATGCTCGTCTCCTCGACGCCGGAGACGACGAATCCGGTCGCCGACCAGTGCGAGCTCAACGCCGTGCCGTGCATCTCGACGGTGACGCCCTGGCAAGCGTGGTTCTTCCCGCGCCACGGCGATCCGGCCAAGGGCTTCGAGTGGACGTACCACTTCTTCTGGGGACTCGAGGACGTCGAGTCGGTGTTCCTCGGGATGTGGAATCAGGTCAGCACCAACAAGCTCGCCGGCGGTCTGTTCCCCAACGACGGCGACGGCAACGCGTGGGCCGACCCCGTGCACGGCATGCCGCCGGTGCTGGCGAAGGACGGCTACAAGCTGAACGACCCCGGCCACTATCAAGACCTGACCGCCGACTGCTCGGCGCAGATCAGCGCGTTCAAGAAGGGCGATTGCGAGGTGCTCACCGGCGTGCCGCTGCCGCCGGACTTCAAGAACTTCTGGACGCAGGCGCACCAGCAAGGCTATCGCCCCAAGATCGCGTCGATCGGCAAGGCGCTGCTGTTTCCGAGCTCGATCGAGGCGCTCGGTCCGATCGGCAACGGGCTGACCAGCGAAGTCTGGTGGACGCCGGCGCATCCGTTCCACTCCTCGCTGACCGGTCAGAGCGCCGGGCAGTTGGCGGCGGCGTACAGCGCCGCGACCGGCAAGCAGTGGACGCAGCCGCTGGGCTTCTCGCACGCGCTCTTCGAGGTCGCGGTGCACGTGCTCTCGCACGCGTCCGACGTCAACAAGAAGGAAGCGATCCGCGACGCGTTGGCGACGGCCAGCGTGGATACGGTGGTCGGTCCGGTGCGGTGGGGCAAAGGACCGGTCAAGAACGTCGCCAAGACGCTGCTCGTCGGCGGCCAGTGGGAGCACGGGAAGAAATACCCCTACGAGCTGGTCATCGTCGAGAACGCGCTGGCAAAGGAGATTCCGCTGCAAGGGAAGGTCAAGCCGCTCGCATGACGGCGCTCGTCGAGGCGCGCAGTCTCGCCAAACGGTTCGGCGCACTGCGCGTCGTCGACGACGTCTCCCTCACCGTCGCACCCGGCGAGGCGCTCGGGATCATCGGCCCCAACGGCGCCGGGAAGACGACCCTGTTCAACCTGCTCGGTGGCGACTACGCCACCGATGCGGGCACCATTGCGTTCCAGGAACGCGACGTCACGCGGCTGGCGCCGGCGGAACGCGCCCGTTTGGGCATCGGGCGGACCTACCAGATCGCCGACCCGTTCGTCAAGCTGACGGTGTTCGAGAACGCGCTGGTCGCCGGCACGTTCGGCGCGCGGCGCGGCACGCGCGACGCCGAGGCGCTGGCCGTCGAGGCGTTGCGCCGTACGCACCTGCTTGCCAAGGCAAACCGGCCGGCGGGATCGCTGCCGCTGCTCGACCGCAAGCGCCTGGAGGTCGCGCGCGCGCTCGCCACCGACCCGGCACTGCTCTTGCTCGACGAGATCGCCGGTGGACTGACCGAGGCCGAGGCGCACGAGGTGGTCGCGCTGGTGCAGGAGGTCGTCGCCGCCGGCGTCGCGATCGTGTGGATCGAGCACGTCGTGCACGCGCTCTTCGCGGTCGCGACGCGGCTGATCGTCATGGCCGACGGCAAGGTGTTCGCCGAAGGCGAACCGCGCGCCGTGCTCGACCGCCCCAACGTGCGCAGCTTGTACCTGGGGATCGAGGCGTGATGCTCGACGTGCGCGGGCTGTCCGCGTTCTACGGCGACTTCCAAGCGCTCTTCGACGTCGACCTCTCCGTCGACGCGGGGGAGCGGATCGCGCTGGTCGGCGCCAACGGCGCGGGCAAGTCGACGCTGCTGCGCAGCATCGCCGGCACGCTGCGCTCGCGCCCCGACGCGATCGTCTTCGACGGCGCGCCGATCGGCGAGCTGCCGGCATCGAAGGTCGCGCGGCTGGGAATCGCGCTCGTCCCCGAAGGACGGCGGCTGTTCCCCAGCCTCACGGTCGAGGAGAACCTGCGCGCCGGCGGGCTCGGCGATCGCACCGGCGCTTGGAACCTCGAGCGCGTCTACGCGCTCTTTCCGATCCTGCGCGAGAAGCGCAACGCGCCCGCGACCTCGCTCTCGGGCGGCCAGCAGCAGATGTGCGCGATCGGACGGGCGCTGATGGCCAATCCGCGCCTGCTGCTGTGCGACGAGATCTCGCTGGGCTTGGCGCCGGCGGTCGTCAAGCAGGTCTACGCCGCGCTCGACGAGGTGTGCGCGGGCGGTCTGGCGGTGGTGCTGGTCGAGCAGGACGTCGAGTTGGCGCGCTCGCGAACGGAGCGCGTGGTGTGCCTGCTGCACGGACGCGTGACCCTGACCGGGCGCTCGTGCGAGCTGGAGCGCGAGACGATCTCGCGCGCGTACTTCGGAGTCTGAGGCGTGGGCTGGATCGACACGATCATCCAAGGGATCCTGCTCGGCGGCCTGTTCGCGCTCTTCGCGCTCGGCCTGGCCGTGATCTACGGCGTGATGAAGCTGATCAACATCGCGCACGGCGACTTCATCGTGCTGGGCGCGTACGTCGCGCTGGGCATCTCCGGCGCGACCGGCCGCAGCCCGTTCGTCGTGCTGCCCATCGTCGTCGTGATCTTCATGCTGTTCGGCTACGTCTTGCAGCGCACGATCCTCAACTACACGCTCGGGCGCGACATCCTCATCCCGTTGGTGGTCACCTACGGCATCTCGGTCGTGATCCAAAACTTGCTCCTGCAAGTCACCTCGGCCGACTCACGTTCCCTCAAGGTCGGCGGCATCGAAACCGCCAGCATCGCGCTGCCGGGTGGACTCGCGATCGGGTGGCTCCCGCTGCTCACGCTCGCCACGGCGCTGGCGGCGACGATCTTCTTGGAGTGGCTGTTCAACCACACGCGCCTGGGGATCGCGTTCCGTGCCGCCTCGGACGATCGCGAGACGGCCAACCTGATGGGCGTCAACGACTTGCGGCTGTACGCCTACGCGACCGCGATCGCGCTCGGGGTCGTCGCGCTGGCGAGCTTGTTCATGGGGATCAAGTTCGAGTTCACACCGGATCTAGGCTCGAGCTTCCTCCTGTACGCCTTCGAAGCGGTCGTGATCGGCGGTCTGGGGTCGTTCTGGGGGACGTTCTTGGGCGGCATCGTGCTCGGCGTCGCGCAGGCGATCGGCTTTGCGATCAACCCCGGCTGGGGGATCTTGCTGGGCCACTTGGTGTTCCTCGCGGTGTTGGTGCTGCGGCCGAACGGCCTGGTCCCGCGGAGCGCGGCCGCGTGAGCGCGACGCCCGCGACGTCGGCCGGCTTCGCGGTCCGGCGCACGACCGGAACGGCGCGCATCGCCCTGGTCGTCGGGGTGCTGGTCGTCGCCGCGCTGGCGGCGCTGCCGCTGGCCGGCAACGCCGAGGCGATGCGGCTGGTGGTCGAGTTCATCTGCGTGTTGACGATCGCGCAGATGTGGAACTTCTTGGCCGGCTACGGCGGCATCGTCTCGATCGGACAACAGGCGTTCATCGGGCTGGGCGGGTATGCGCTGGTCGCGTTCGTCAACCACCTCGGCGTCAACCCGTTCTTGGCCGTGCCGCTGGCGGGTATCGTCGCCGCACTGCTCGCGATCCCGACCTCGTACGTGGTCTTTCGCTTGAAAGGCGCGTACTTCGCGATCGGAACCTGGGCGGTGGCCGAGAGCTACCGACTGATCTTGGCCAACGTGCAGCTGTTCGGCGGCGGTTCCGGCGAGAGCCTGACCGCGCTGGTCGCGATCCCGCTGGCCGTCCGCGAAATCGTCACCTACGAGATGGCCGTGGTGCTCGGCGTCGCCGCCGTCGGCGGCGTCTATTGGCTGGTGCGTTCGCGACTGGGTCTGGCGCTGACGGCGATACGCGACAGCGAACGCGCCGCGGCCAGCGCCGGCGTCGACGTGCGGCGCACGACCCTGACGATCTACGCGATCGCCGCGCTCGGCGCCGGGCTGGCCGGCGCGTTGTACTTCCTCGAACAGTTGCGCATCACGCCCGACGCCGCGTTCGGCATGAGCTGGATCCCGCTGATGTTCTTCGCCGTCGTGATCGGCGGGCTGGGCACGATCGAGGGGCCGATCGTCGGGACGCTGCTCTACTTCGTCTTGCGCCAGGAATTCAGCGACTCGGGGGCCTGGTATCTGGTGGGCCTGGGGGTGCTCTCGATCCTGGTCATGCTGCTCGCGCCCGAGGGTCTGTGGGGGTTGGTCGCGCGGCGGTGGAACTTGCACTTGTTCCCGGTCCGCCGGCGGCTCGACGTCGCCGGCGAGACAGGGACCGCCAATGGAGAGCTGCACGCATGACGACCGACACGCCGGTGCTCCCGGTTACCGAATCCGCCCTGGCCCGTGCCGGGATGACGCCTGATCCGCGCTTGCGCGAGATCATGACCTCGCTGATCGGGCACCTCCACGCCTTCGTGACGGAAGTGAAGCTGACGCCCGACGAGTGGACGGCGGCGATCTCGTTCCTCACCCGCACCGGGCACGCGTGCACCGACCTGCGCCAAGAGTTCATCCTGCTCTCCGACACGCTGGGCGTCTCGGTGCTCGTCGACGAGATGGCCAATCCCAAACCCCCGCCGGCGACGCCCAGCTCGGTGCTCGGCCCGTTCTACACCCACGATGCGCCCGAGATCGCGCACGGCGACACGATCGCGCGCAGCGGTAAAGGCGAGCTGACGTACGTGCGCGGGACCGTGCGCGACATGCAAGGCAAGCCGATCCCGGGCGCGCTGGTCGAAGCGTGGGAGACCGACGGCGAGGGCACCTACGACACGCAATACGCGGTCCGCGAAGCGCCCGACTATCGCGGTTACCTGCATACCGGACCCGACGGCAGGTACGCGTTCTACGCGGTCAAGCCGGTCAGCTATTCCGTTCCGACCGATGGCCCCGTCGGCGAGATGCTGCGCGCCGCCGGCCGGCTCTCGATGCGGCCCGCACATCTCCATCTCAAGGTTTCCGCCGCCGGATACGAACCGCTGACGACCTCGGCGTACACGGCGGGCGATCCCTACATCGACGCCGATGCGGTCTACGGCGTCAAGCCGGAGCTGATCAGGACCTACGAGCCCTACAAGCCCGAAGCACACGGCGCGCTCGATCCCGCGCCGCAGTGGGTGCTCGACTTCGACATCGTGCTGCCGGCGGCGTGAGCGACTGGCGGAGCCTGCGCTTCGCCCCCGCGCCGGGTACGCGGCTGTGTGCGCTCGACGAGATCACGCCGACCGGTCTGGAGGTCGTCTTCGGTGAAGGCAAGGACGCATTTCGCGTCGCCGTCTTCAACACGCCGGCCGGCGTGCGCGCGTACCTGAACCGCTGTCCACACTTCGGCATCCCGCTCAACGTCAAGCCGACCTTCACGCTGCACCGTGACCAGGTGCTCTGCGTGAGTCACTTCGCGCTGTTCCGTCTCGTCGACGGATTTTGTGTGGAAGGCCCTTGCATGGGTGCCGGCCTGGAGCCGATTCCACTGCGAGTCGCCGGGGACGGATTGGTGATCGCGTAGGCGAACAGCGCTCGATGGCCACTCCCGAGGGGAAGGTGGGGGCGAGCGCGCCGGCGGTCAGCGGCAGTGCCTGGGCGGTGCTCCGCGAGCGGCCGTTTCGGGCGCTCTGGCTGGCGGACTTCATCAACAATCTCGGGTTCTTCGCGCAGGCGGTCGGCGCCGGTTGGTTGATGACGTCCCTGACGTCGGATGCGCACGTGATCGCGCTCGTGCAGACGGCGACCTCGCTGCCGCTGTTCGTCTTGGCGATCCCCGCCGGCATCTTGGCGGATCTCGTGGACCGGCGACGGCTGATCCGCGATGCGAACATCTTGCTCACGCTGGTCGCCGCCGCGCTCGCGGCGCTGACGTTCGCGGGGCACGCGTCGGTGTTCGCGCTGCTGGCCTTCACCTTCGTGCTGGGGGCGATCGACGCGCTGCAAGAGCCGGCGTGGGGCGCGCTCATTCCGGAGGTCGTCTCGGCGCGCGCGCTGCCGTCGGCGATCGCGCTCAACGGAATCGGCTTCAACCTGACCCGCGTGCTAGGGCCGCCGATCGCCGGTTTCCTGGTCGCCGTTACCGGGCCGGCCGCCGCGTTCGCGATCAACGCCGCCTCGTTCGTGCCGACCATCGCGGTGATGCGGCCGCGTGCCGGATGGCGGTGGCCGACCCGTACGGCGTTCGCCGACGGGTTCGCCAAGACGTGGTCGGTCGCGCGAACGTCGGTGGGCGTGCGGCGCGTCCTGGCCCGCAACGCGGCGTTCTCGACGTGCTCGAGCGTCTTGTTCGCGCTCATGCCGTTGCTCGTGCGCGAGCACTTCCACGGTTCGGCGGTGCAGCTCGGCGTACTGCTCGGCGCGCTCGGCGCGGGCAGCGTCACGATCGCACAATTCTTCGGCGAGGTCCGCACGCGTCTGGGGATCGAAGGGGCGGTCTTCATCGGGACGGTGACCCTGGGCGCGTGCGTGATCGTCGCCGGCTGCACGCCGTGGTTTCCGCTCGCCGTCGTCGCGCTGTTCGTCGCCGGTTTCGGCTGGCTCACGGTGCTCTCGACGCTCAACACCTCGATCCAGTTCGCCGTCGACCCGCAGCATCGCGCGGCCGGGTTCGCACTGTACCTGGTGACGTCGCAGGGCATCAACGCGGTCGGTGCGGCGTTGTGGGGCATCGTCGCGTCGGCGGGCGGCGTCGGCACGGCGTTCGTCGCGGCCGGTGCGCTGTTCATCATCCTGGGCGCGGCGACGCGTCGCATCCCGCTCCCTTGGTCGCAGTGAGTGCAGTCGGCGCAAACGCGTTTCACGCTTGCCCGTTGGCTATGACGTGGACGACGCGCACACCAGAGTCAGCTCCTTGTTGAGCGCGTTCGCGATGTGGTACCGTAGGCGCCCCACTATCTCGTTTGGTGCCGACGCGCATCGTGAAAGGCGTATTGTCGATGAGTACCATCACCGTGAAAGATGGCACAGAGATCTACTATAAGGACTGGGGTACCGGTCAGCCGATCGTGTTCAGCCACGGTTGGCCGCTCAACGCCGACGCCTGGGAAGACCAAATGTTCTTCCTCGCGCATAACGGATATCGGTGCGTCGCGCACGACCGGCGCGGTCATGGCCGCTCGAGTCAGCCGCTCACCGGGAACGACATGGACACCTACGCCGACGATCTCGCCGAGCTCGTCGCGCACCTCGACTTGCGAGACGCCATCCACGTCGGGCACTCGACCGGCGGTGGCGAAGTCGCGCGCTACATCGCGCGCCACGGGCTTTCACGAGTCGCCAAGGCGGTGCTGATCTCCTCGGTGCCCCCGATCTTGCTCAAATCGGCAAGCAACCCCGACGGCGTACCGATCGAGGTCTTCGACGGGATGCGCAAGAGCGTCCACGACGACCGCGCCCAGTTCTTCACGGACCTGAGCCTTCCGTTCTACGGCTTCAACCGACCGGGCGCAAAGGTCTCCCAGGGTCTGCGCGACTCGTTCTTCCTCGCGGGGATGCTGGCCGGGATGCCGGGGGCCTACGACTGCATCAAGGCCTTCTCGGAGACCGACCAGACCGAAGACCTCAAGATGATGACGATCCCGACCCTCGTCATCCAAGGCGACGACGATCAGATCGTCCCCATCGCGCTGGCCTCCGAGCGTCAAGCAAAGCTCATCCCCAACGCCGAGCTGCACCTCTACAAGGGCGCGCCCCACGGCCTCCCTTCGACGCACAAAGACAAGCTGAACGAAGACCTCTTGGCGTTCGTCAGCGGCAAAGTTCCCGCCGCCGTCTAACCGCGCACGTTCACACCCGCCGCGTCAACGCTGACGCGGCGGGTACTCGTAAAGCCGCAGCAATCTCCTTGAAGCCTACGCAATCCGTGTCGCAGGCTTCGACTTCAGCACTTCGTTCAAGAACTTTCCCTTCGAGGTGCTTGGGCTCTTGAAGTCTTCCCATTCAGCAGGAGAACAAGCCGCGTAGGCCCATTCAGCTCCTGAATGGAATCGGACGTAAATGGTTTCTGCGTTCTCATCATACGCAAACGAGACGAGCGCAGAGGATTCGGCGTCGATCCAATCTGGTGTCACTGGGCTCTCTTTTCTGGCGCGCCGCGCCACTCCGCGATGGCATCGGCAAGCGCTAGTGCCTTCGTGCCCGATCTCCAAGGAGAGAGCGGAGGGTCTTCAGCTTGCGGCCGTGGGTTCGGAGCGTCGATCAGGCTCCTAGCTGGTATCGTTGTCGCTTCGCCGGAAACGATTGCTTCGCCAGTGCGAAGCGATGGCAGCGCATCAGCTAGACCTTGAAGAGAGTCCGGCAGAGCTTTCTTAACGCAACTCTGATCTGCGCCGTTGGTGAGCCTCAGTGCGACAACCGTTCCGACTTGTGACAGCGCGGTTTCTGGGAGCTCAGAAGGTCGTTGAGAGATGAGCATGATTCCAAGGCCATACTTGCGCCCTTCCCTTGCTATTCTGTTAACAGATGTCTTGGCGTTCTGTGTATCTTTAGAATCGCCCAAATATCGATGTGCTTCCTCGAGTACGACCAACACTGGGCTACCCTTGCCTATACCCTTAGAGCTGTGCGTCGCGAGTTGAAATAGTGTATCAAGAATGATCCCAACTGATAGGTCTGTCGCTTCAGAAGTTGCACCGCTGAGGTCTAACACGGAGATGGGCGCGCTATTCCCCAGCCATTGCGTGATGTATTGAGGAAGGGGGTCTTCAATCGCGACTAGGTCGTCTCGGGACAGGAAGAACTGCAGCCGTTCATCGCTTAACTTAAGACGCATTCGATCGGGAAAAACCGAGTAGCGACCGTATGACGTACCTTGATAAGGCGCGCTATTCTTAGCCGTCGGAACAGCAAATTGTGGGGGCTTAAGTGTTTCCGCATCTCCTGGGTCGAGAAGCATCACGTCGCCAAGATCTTTGCCGTCTTTATAGGTTGCGGAGTTTTCGTACGCCAGTCGATACCATACGTTGTGTAGATCGAACGGAACTGGAGTGTCCGCAGCAATAAGTGGTTCGGGTATACTAAGCCATCGCGACGTAGCCGCGAAGGCTCGTCGCTCTTCGCTTACTAGTTCGCTGAAGCGAGTAAGGAGCGTAGCTCCCTCGCTGCCGGTCAGAATGCGCAGTAAGTCCGACGCCGGAACAGCCCAGTATGGAACTTTGAGTCGATTCTCCCGGGAGCCCATTACGCTCGCAACAGCTCCTATCGAGCCTAAAGCGCGCCCGTACTCGCCGTGAGGATCGATCACGACGATGTTGCTTGCCGTGAAGCCACCATGAACAAAATTCTGCAAGAGGGTTGAGACTGCGCTTGTCTTACCGGAGCCGGTCGACCCAACGACTGCTGAGTGGCGAAGGACCAAGAGTGACGCGTTAAGCGCGACAGGGATTTCGCGGAAAGCGGAGAGACCGCCCAGTCTAACGTGCTTATCGTCCCCTAGAGGGAAGACACGAGCCAAATCGCTTCGAGTGGCGAAATGGACTTCATCGTCAAGTCCTGGAAAGCTCGAAACACCTCGCGAAAACTGGCCGAGAGCATCGAGTTCTCCCAGCAATTGCACCTGGAGCCACCGGTCACCGACGGTAGGCGCGCTCCCAGGCGCCGGCGCACCGCTGAGTTCCGATATTCCTATCATCACGACGGAGGCCAAGAGGGTAATTGGGCCTTGCGGAATCCTAACTAGCGATCCGATCTGCCCTATCGGCTGAAGGTGGCCTTCCCAAATAGGTGACGTGCCGGCCAAGTCGGTCACTAACTCAACAGTGACGAGGCTCCCGAGGACGTGACGGACAACGCCGATTCTCGTGGGCTCACGCATTGGCTGACGTCGGTGCTAAGCGACTACCGGTAAGGAACAGGGCCAAGCGACGGAAGTCCCCAAGCAAAAACCGCCCGCCTTCAAAAATCCCTGCTGCAACGTTGTCAGCAGCCCAATTTGCGCGAATGCCACCAATTATCGCTTCATTGGGACTTAAAACCAAGATGTTGCGATATATTTCGGCGCGCGAAGCAAGGTCAACCGGAATTTCGTGGAAACACGCCGCAATGATTTCGGACCGTGGGAATCGTTTCGCTGCATCATAGATCACGTCGTTCAGGTGCTGATCCCCGAACGAGTATCCGCAAATCAACGTGCAGCTTTCTGGCAGGGCGAGCCCGTGTCGAAACCGATCCATTAGTACCACGAAAGGAACGCGACGGCTATCGTCATATTTTTCGTCAGAGGGATATATTGCTGCTGCTGCACCGGTTTGAACTGGCGCGCCTAATCTGAAGACGCTTCGGCGCTCATTGTGGCTTTCTAGCTGCCAGTTGATTGAACCGTGAAGCTTCCACAGACGAGTGAAGCCTGCCGGGGGTATTGACTCCGGATCGATGTCGGGAACATCAACAAGGTCTTCTCGGAATCGAGCCTTTAGTGTGCCAACAAATCCGTCAAAGTACGAAACGCCCTCTTCTTCGAGCCCGCGTTCGATGAGCGTGTCATAATTCGTGGTAAACACTTCAATGGGTAGCTTATAACGCGCACCCGCTGCCCAAATGGCCAGGCTCCGAAACGCGTCAATTGAACCTGGGGGTTCCGCTACTGATGCGACAATTGACGCGCATAGGGCCACATCTAGGCCGCGAGCTTCTTGGGACGTAAATTGGGACACCCGCTCGGCGCCTTCTGCAATCGCAGCGATCCGCCGTAGTTTGGTCAGCACTTGTTCGATGTTTAAGCTGTGGTCTAAACGTTCGGCAAAAGCCCTGTACTGCGGCGTTAGAAGGCCAATGGCGGCGGCTTTAATTCCGGTAAGGCCCGGGAGCCCAGCCGTCATCCCGGCTCCTGCTCCGAGTAGGAGCGAAACGTGCCTCGACCGGGCCGCAAGCTTAGCATTTAGCTCGCTGGCAGTGGAAATAGGGTCATGCATGTAGACGACTCCAGCCCCGAACCCACCTCGGGTGTCGTGCGTCGTTTAAACGGTGTTTTTACTTAGATGTCCCTGGCTTCATGCCTCTGCCAAGATAATGTACTAATCCGTCTTTCCATTGTGCCAAACTGGGCCACTGATGCCCGGGCGAAGATTCGTGCCCTAGCGGAGCAAAGCTCGCAACGTCCGCTCGTCGATGCCGGCACGAGCGAGGATGGCTCGTAGGGTTCCGACCGCAAGGTCACGTCCTGAGTGGACCGGAACGCTTGCGAACCGACCATCAGGGTGTTCGAGAATGACGTGCGAGCCAGTCTGCCGATCGACGCAGAAGCCAGCTCGTTCCAGCGCTCGGACGAGTTCCTTTCCGCGCACTGACGGCAGCTTGGAACTCACCGTGGGGGTCGCTCAGGCCGCGATCGTGATGACCTCGAGCCGCGCGCCTTCAGCGTCGGATATGGGGACGTCGAGTCCCTTCGAGCGACGATACTCGACCGAGAGCGCGATGGCGTCGGCCGCCATTCGCAGCGCCTCTTCGCGGTTCGCGCCGAACGTCGCAATTTCGGGAAACGCGGGCACGATGACCCGCACGGTGTCCTCGTCGGGCTCGAGCACGACGGCGTAACGAAGCTCGGCCATGACGACCTGCTTCGACTCATGCATCATTCACTCCGCCGACCATCTGCGCGCCTTCGGCCTGGCGGCAAGGGCTAACGCGGCGGGCGGTGCGAGACGGGGATCAGGTCGTCGGGGATGACGCGGCGGAGGAGGCCCCACAGGCCGCGCGGTTCGATCAGGATGACGGCGATCGAGACGATGCCGAGCACGATGAAGTGCCAGACGCCCCAGCTCTGCAAGTACTCGCGGATCACGTAGAAGACCAGCGTCCCGATGATCGGGCCCTCGAAGCTGCCGACGCCGCCGATGACGACGATGAAGATGACGTAGACGGTCCAGTCGGTGATGCTGAACGAGGCGGCAGGCGCGATGCGCAGGCTCTGCAGCGTGATCAGCGCACCGGCCAGGCCGAGGAACGGCGCGGTCCACAAGAAGCTGATGATGCGGGCGCGCAGCACGTCGACGCCGGCGGTCGAGGCGCCCTCTTCGTCGTCGCGCATGGCGGTCAGGCCGATGCCGACGCGCGAGCGCATCAGCAGCCAGGTCGCGACGAAGGCCAGCGCCGCCAGCGCGAGCGAGAGCCAGTAGGTCGTCGTCGCGCGCGCGGTCGGCGAGTCGCCGAACGCCTCGGCGACCGAAACCGGCAGACTCGAGCCCAGCCCGGCACCGAAGGCCTCGAGCTTGCCGGCCGCGAGCATCAGCACTTCCGCCAACACCCAGGTGCCGACCGACAGGTATGCCGCCCGCAGGCGGAACACGATCGCCATGCTCGGCACGGCGACGACCAGCGCGATCGCACCGGCCAGCGGGATCGCCAGATACGGGTTGACGTTCTGCAGCACGGCGAAGCCGTAGAACGCGTAGGCGCCGATCCCGACGAACGCCTGTTGACCGATGCTCACGATGTCGGCGTAACCGGCGAGCAGATTCCACATCACGGCCAGCACGAACATCGTCAAGAGGCCGCCGACGATCTGCATCCCGTTGGCGTCGGTGATCCACGGGGTCGCGAGCAGCACGATCGCGCCGAGGATCAGGATCGCGCGTCCGATCAGGACGCTGCGCGGAGTCGAGCCCAGCGATCGCACCGCCTCAGTACCTCGGGAAGAGGCCTTGCGGCCGGATCAGGAAGATGGCGAGAAACACCAGATGGCCGGCGAGCTGCTGCCACTCCGAGCCCAGCAGCTGCGCGCCGAGCAGCTGTGCGACGCCGATGATGATGCCGCCGATCAGCGTTCCCCACAGGCTGCCCAGGCCGCCGAGGACGACCGCTTCGAACGCGGTCAACAAGCGGTCGGGGCCGCTGGTCGGATCGAAGTTGGCGAACACCGACATGAAGGCGGCCGAGATACAGACCGTGACGCCGACCACCCCCATCGCGATCGCGTAGATGCGCGGCGAGGAGAGCCCGACCAGGTTGGCGGTGTCGACGTCGTCGGAGACGGCGCGAATGTGCGCGCCGACGCGCGTCGTGTAGAGCAGCCGGTCGAGCGCGAAGATCAGCAGCACCGCGGCCGCGAAGATCGTCAGCGGCAGGTAGCCCACCCCGATTCCGTTCGTCAGCGGAATGGACGCCGATTCGAAGCCGCTCCCCGAGAGCCGGCGCGTGTCGGCGCCGAAGGTGCCCTGCAAGAAGTTCTGCACGATGATCGAGATGCCGAACGTCACCAGGACGATCTGCAGGATGCCCTTGCCCAGCACCCGCTGCAAGAGGAACCGCTGCAAGACATAGCCGCCCGCGAACGAGATCGGCAGCGAGATCGCGACCGCCAAGAGCAGCGGGACGTGGAAGTACGCCGTCAGCGTGAAGAGCAGGAACGAGACGAGCACGATGAGATCGCCGTGCGCGATGTTGACGAAGCGCATGACGCCGACCGAGATCGAGAGCCCCGAGGCGAACAGCGCGTAGAGCCCGCCCAGCAGGACGCCTTGCAAGATCTGGTTGGCGATGGCGAGCGGGTTCATCGGTGGCGTCTCATAGTCCGAAGTAGTGGCGCATCACGGTCTCGCGGCTGACCTCCGCCGGCCGGCCGGTCAGCGTGACCTTGCCTTCCAGCAGACAGTAGAAACGATCGGCGACGGCCAGCGAACGGGTGATGTCCTGCTCGACGACGAGCACGCCGATGCCGCGCCGGGCCAGCGCCGGAATGATCTCGTAGAGCGAGTTGACGATCACCGGCGCCAACCCCAGGCTGATCTCGTCGCACAGCAGCAGGCGCGGGTTGGTGAGCAGTGCGCGCCCGAGCGCGACCATCTGCTGCTGGCCGCCGGAGAGCTCGCGCGCCAACTGGCGGCGCTTGTCGGCGAGGGCGGGAAAGTACTCGTAGATCGTTGCGAGCGTGATCTCGCCGGGGCGTCCGACGCTGCTGCCGATCTGCAAATTCTCTTCGACCGTCAGCGAGGGGAAGAGCCGCCGGCCTTCGGGGACCAGCGCGATCCCAGCCTTGACGATCTGCGCCGTCGTCTTGCCGGCCAGATCGCTGCCCTCGAAGCAGATCGAGCCCGACGCCAGCCGCGCGTTGCCGACGATCGCCTTGAGCAGCGAGGACTTGCCGGCGCCGTTGGCGCCGATGACCGACACGATCTCGCCCGCGTCGACCGCGAGATCGATGTCGTGCGTGGCGCGGAACTGATCGTAGACGACCGTCAACGCGTCGACGGTGAGCAGCGCCTCAGGCACCGAGGTACACTTCCTGGACGCGCTGGTCGGCCAGCACCTGTTCCGGCGTGCCGCTGACCAGGATACGACCACCGTACAGGACGTCGATGCGCGTCGCCAACCGCCGCAGCGCCAGCACGACGTGCTCGATCCACACAATCGTCGTCCCGGCCGCGTGCTCCCCCCCGACGATCGCGAGCAGCTCCTCGCACTCCGCCTCGGAAAGGCCGCCGGCGATCTCGTCGAGCAGCAGCAGCTTGGGCGCTTGCGCCAACGCCTTGGCCAGCTCGAGCCGCTTGAGGTCGAGCAGCGTGAGTTGTCCGGCTTGCACCGTGCTGCGATGCGCGAGACCGGTGCGTTCGAGCACCTCGGCGGCGCGCGGCGTCGCCTTCGCGACCGACAGCTTCCCGCCGTGCACGGCGGCGGCGAGCACGTTTTCGAACACGCTCATGTGCATGAACGGTTTGGGAATCTGGAAGGTGCGCCCGATGCCCATGCGCGCGCGGTCCCACACGCGCATCCGCGTGATGTCGCGGCCTTCGTAGACGACGTGACCGGCATTGGGCGCGAGGTTGCCGCCGATCAGGTTGAAGAGGGTGCTTTTGCCTGCCCCGTTGGGGCCCAGGATACCGACGATCTCGCCCTGCTGTACGCGCAGCGCGAGATCGTCGATCACCGTGAGGCCCCCGAAGCGGCGGGAGAGTCCCGTCAGTTCGAGCATGGGGCGAGGTTGGACATCCTCAGGTGTAGTGGATCAACTCCGGCTTGTGGTTCGTCGGCACTTGCGGCGTGGTCGAGTTGTCGACGATGAACAGCTCGTAGGGATACTTCGAACCCTTGAACCACTGGCTCACGACCAGCGGCGTCTCGGCGCAGTTCGGGAACGGCCCCTTGTTGAAGTCGATGGGGCCGACGATCGACTCGTAGTGCGTCGACTTCGCCGCGTCGCGAATCGAAGCGGCCTTGTCGATGTCGTGCGTGCGCTTGAGCACATCGAAGACGACTTCCCACAGCGCGTGACGGAACCCCAGCGCCATCGAGTACTGCCGCTTCTCGGCGCTCTCCCAATCGTCGGCCAGTTGGCGCGAGGTCATCGGGAACAAGTGCGAGCTGAACGGGTGGAACTTCGACCACCACGTCTCGGCCGTCAGACCCACGCACCGGTCGTGCAGGACGTACATCGCTTCGGGGAATTCGCACGCCTTCCCGACGTAGACCGACTTGGGCTTGTACCCCTGCTGCGCGGCGCCGTTCCAGAAGGCGGTGAAGTCCGGCGGCGGCAGCACGCCCTGGATGATCTCGGCGTGACCGCTCTGGAAGGCCGCGATCTGGGCGTTGTAGCTCGAGGCCGGCATGTCGAAGCGACCGGGGTCGACGACCTTGTAACCCGACTTGGTGAACTCCTCGGCGAAGACTTTCGACTGCGCGATGCCGTCACCGTCGTTGCCCCACAGGCCGCCCAAGACTTTGTTCGTCGGCAGCTTGTTCCAGTACGCCAGCATCGCTTTCGAGAGCGTTCCGGCGCTGAAGAAGAAGTGGTAGGTCCACTCGAAGCCCTTCTTGGGATCGCCCTTGCGACCGAAGAAATAGGGCTCGAGCGGCGCGTCGTTCGAGATGCACGGCACGCCGTTGAGCTCGCACTGATCGGAGACCGGGTTGACGGTTTCCGGCGTTGCGTAGACGGCCATGATGTCGATCTTGTCTTGCAGGATCAGCTCGCGCGCGACGTCGGAGGCGCGGTTCGGGCTCGACTGGCTGTCCCGGATGATGATCTCGTAGGGGTACTTGGTCCCGCCGATGTTGATCGTGGTGCCGAACCGCGACTTGATCTGCGAGAGCACGAAGGGCATGTGCTCGGTGAAGAACGCGAGCGGGCCGGTGACGGGCTGGACGAGTCCGATCTTGATCGTGCGCGGGGCGGCGGCGAAGGCCACCTGCGGCAGTGCTGCGGCGGCCGCCCCGGCGGCGGCCGCCCCTTTGAGGAAATCAGCGCGATCGATACGGCGGTTGGTCATCGAGGCGACCTCCTGAAGAACGCGAGATGATTGCTCCGTATACGGAATACCTGTATCCCGAATCCGGGTTTGGCAGAATGTTCCACCGCCCCTTCCGGCTCACGCGCTCATCCCGCCGTCGACCATCAGCAGGCTACCGGTGGTGAAGCTGCTCTGCTCCGAGGCCAGGTACAGGGCCGAGCGCGCGATCTCGACCGGGCGGGCGTGGCGTCCCAGCGGGATGATCTCGTCGAAGAACTCGGTCGCGTTGCGGCCCAGGATCGGCGTCAGGCTGGACTCGACGCCACGCTGGAAGCTGTTCTCGACCGGGCCAGGGTGTAGGGTGTTGACCCGGATCCCACGCGGGGCCATCTCCTTGGCCAGGCACCGCATCAGCCCGACCTGGGCGTGCTTGGCGGTGATGTAGCCGTAGACGCCGGCGTCGCCGCGCACGCCCGCGACGCTCGAGGTGATGATCATGCTCCCGCCGTCGCGCATCCGCGGCAGGCCGTACTTCGCGCACAGGAACGCGCCGCGCACGTGCACCGCCAGCGTGTCGTCGAACGCCTCGAGCGGGTACTCGGCGATCGGCGCCATCACGCCCATCGTGCCGGCGTTGCTGAACAGCACGTCGATCGGTCCATAGGTGCGCACCGTCGATTCCATCACCCGCTCGACGTCGCGCGGCTTGCTCACGTCGGCGACTTCCCACGCCGCGAACGCCTCGCCCAACTCGCCGACGACCTCGCGCAAGCGCGCTTCGGCGACGTCGACCAGCATCACGCGTGCGCCTTCGTCGACGAACAGTCGCGCGCTGGCCGCGCCGATGCTCCCGGCGCCGCCGGTGATCACGCAAACCTTTCCCTCGAGTAACCTCATCACGGTCCCCTTTCGGGGGCGGCGATTGGCGTTGGGGGCGCGCGTTCCCGCTCCGGTGCGGCGCGTTCGGGGGTGAAGAGGGGGCCGCTGCTCAGGTCGGCAGTCGCATCAACACAATCGCGCGCACCGCCTCGATGACGCCTGCGACATGCCTGCGCGCCGCGGTTTCGGCCGCTTGCGGGTCGCGCGCGATCAGCGCCTCGAGGATCGCGGCGTGCTCGGCGAGCGATTCGCTCGAGCGGCCGGGCTTGAGCACGGTGCGGAACTGGTAGCGGACGGCCTGCGACTGCAGCAGCGTGAGCAGCTTCTCGCTGGCGGTGTGGCCCGCGATGCCGCGGATCGTGCGGTGAAACCGGGCGTTGAGCTCGGAGTACTCGAGGAGCTCGCCGCTCTTTTGTTTGGCCCGCATCTGAGCGATGAGAGCGGTGAGCGACTCGGCCTGCTCGCCGGTGATTCGCTCCGCCGCACGCCGAGCCACGACGCCCTCGAGCGCCTGACGCGCCTCGAGGATCTCGATCGCTTCCTCCGGGCTGATCGCCCGCACCCGCGCGCCGCGATTGCGCTCGCGGACGACCAGGCCTTCCTGGGTGAGGACGGCCAGCGCGCCGCGGACGACGGCGCGATTCGTCCCGAGGCCGCGGGCCAGCTCTTCCTCGACCAAACGCTCATTGGGCTGGTAGCCGCCTCTGGTGATCGCGTCGCGCAGCGCCGAGACGATCTCGTCGACCGAGCGCCGAGCGGGGGAAGGAGCCCTGTCCGGGTCGGGAAACGATGGCGCCATCATTGGCAGCAATCTTGGCGCCAGAGATGTCCCCAGTCCTTGCCACCCCACGTGAAGAGAGGAGCGCTCCTTGCCCGCTAAGGCAAATCGCACGGTTCTGGCGCTGGTCGCGCACTGCTCGGACTTCGTCTGGCGCGCGACCGGCGCGTTGGCGATCACCAGCGCGGCCGGCGGGCGCGCCATCGTCCTCGCCCTCTCGTACGGCGAGCGCGGCGAGTCCGGTGAACTGTGGAAACAGCCCAACCAGACCGTCGAGAACGTCAAGGCGATCCGGCACGCCGAAGCCTCGCGCGCGGCGCAAGCCGTCGGCGCGGAGTTCACCTGCCTGGACTATAGCGACTATCCGCTGATCATGGACCAGTCGCGGATGGAGCACGTCGTCGAGCTGGTTCGCGAGATCGCGCCGGACGTGCTGATCACGCAAACCGAGCAGGACCCGTTCAATCCCGACCACCCGGTCGCGAACGCCGTGGCGCTGACCGCGCGGCAATTGACGTCGGGCGCCGGCGTGGCCGCCGCCTTCACGATCAACAAGCCGCCCGCAATCTACTATTGCGAGCCGCACCAGACCGAACTGAGCGGCTTCGTCCCCAACTGCTTTCTCGACATCACCGCCGTTGCCGACAAGAAGCGCGAGGCGATGCGGTCGATGGCCTCACAAGAGTACCTGCAGCGCTACTACGCGGAGCGTATGGAGCACCGTGCGAACCACGCGCGGCGCGTGAGCGGCGATCAGTCGGTGAAGTTCGCCGAAGCGTACCACCGCGTGTTCCCCGATCTGGTGCGCGCGCTGTGACGACCAACGAAGAGCTGGCGCGGCTGGGCGTGGCGACGGTCTACGAGGCGGCGGGGCGGCAAGGGCTGATCGACGTCGAGTGGCTGCAGCTGCTCCCGGGCAGCCGCGTCGCCGGCCCGGCGCGCAACGCGCTGTGCGGCCAAGACGACAACCTGATGGTCCATGCGATCGTCGAGCACGTGCAGCCTGGCGAGATCGTCGTGCTGGCGATGCCCGAGCCGCGGCCGGTCGCGCTCATCGGCGAGCTGCTGGTGACGCAGCTGCGCAAACGCGGCGCAGCAGGGATCCTCTGCGACGCATCGGTACGCGACGTCGAGGAGTTGCGCGAAATGGGGCTGCCCATTTGGACTCGCTACGTGCGCGTGCGCGGCGCCACTAAAACGATTCCGGGCTCGCTCAACGTGTCGGTCTCAGTCGGCGGCGCGACGATTCGTCCCGGCGATACGGTCGTGCTCGACGCCGACGGCGCGTGCGTCGTCCCAGCCGAGCGGGTCGGCGAGGTGCTCACCGCTTCGCGTAGCCGGGCCGAGAAAGAACGCGGTTCGCGCGAGCGCTACGAGCGTGGCGAGCTCTCGCTCGACATCAACAACCTGCGCGAAGCGGCGAACGCGACACCACCCGCGCCATCCGACGCCGAGATTCGCACCTAACCGGCGGTGGGGTCGCCGGCAGCCTTCGAGTCGATCCGTCCGTCTCGGCGTAGGCCGAGCGCAAGCGGAGCGGAGGCTGCCGACGACGCACCGTCGTCCCACGGCTACGCAGCGCACAGGTCGGGTGGGCGAACCTGCACGCCCCGAGAGCCTGAGACGACACCCGTGATTCGCCCGCCAGCCGCCCGGTGTGCCTCGGACGGCCTCTGAATCACCGCCAGGTCAACGGAACACCGCCCCCGGCCTAAACTACCTCGCGTCCCATCACCCGAAAGACTTGGAGGCGTTCCCGGCCGAGCCGACCTGGTGTCAAAATCATAAAACAGGCAGCCTAGCCTGCCATCATTCGAATGAATGATATCCGAAGAAAACCCTTGGCGCTCTAAGCAAAGACCGCCAAGAAAAGTTTTTAGGGCATAAGGCCCAGTTCTCTAGCCCGGGTGATGGCTTGGGTACGGTTCGAGGCTCTCAGCTTGCCATAGATCGACGCGACGTGACGCGCCACGGTCGAACGTGACCGATCAAGCTCAACGGCGATTCTAGCGAGGGATGCCCCCTCGGGCAGCATGTGGAGAATCCGAACTTCCGCTGGCGTCAGCGCAAGTGGCAAGCGTCGGCTATGCAGCACCTCGCGGACCGTGTTAATGGCACGAGCATAGCCACGCAACCGAGGGGGTGCGCTATGCTCGTCCAGCGCGCGCGCCGAGAGCTCAACAAAATAACTTCCGGGATCGAATGCGCTAGAAAGAGCCCGTCGTCCGCGCGTAACCTCGCCTACCAAAATACAAGTACATGCGGCGAGTATTCGTGCAAACGTGCGCAAGGTGCGCTGGACAACGGTCTCTGCCGAATCATAACGAGCTGTTCTTCCAATAATAATGTGCGCGATCTTCTTCGCCACTTCTGTATCTCCCGATCCAGCGTAGCAAAGGGCAATTATCGCACTGCAAAGAGAACGCTCGGCTTCGGACAGACGGGGATCATCGGCCAAAGGTAGTACGACTTTGCGAGCAACATCAAAACGCCGCCACCAGATATGTCCTATGGCATCGCTGACAGCGTAGTTAAGTCGCTCCCGATACTGTTCTTTGAGTGGAGTAGCCAGCAGCTGCGCTCGTAGCGAGGCGAATCGTTGCTCATCGGCGTTCTCTGTAATAAGGCCGAGCTGATATATCAAGGCGCAATGTTCTAACGCAATGTCTCCCGATCGATTGGCGCTGCTTGCCATCGACTCCGCATAATGCAGAGCAAGATCCGAATCGTAGAGCCAATCGTGGGCTAGCGCGTAAAGAAGAGAGTAGCCGACAGCGGCATTTCGAGGCGATCCGAGTTGTTCATGAGTCGTTACGGCTTGCAACGCCAATTGGTAGGCGTCGTCAAAGGCTCGCTGATAAAACGCTGCGAGCGCAACGCGATGAAGGACGCGTCCGAGGATTCGAGTGTGGCGTGGTCCCTGAACCTCGCTTAGAGATTGGCTTGCGAGCGCTTTGCTTTTCTCGAAATCACCGCGAAGGGCGGCGATAACGGCCTGGCTGGCGGATAGGGCTGGCCATTGGCTGTCGGCGCGAGTAGGCTCGTTGCTTAAAAGTCTCTCAGCACCGTCAATATCGCCGGCCGTGACCATCAGAGGCACCGCGAGATCGACAAAATAGCGGCGCTCATCTGTAGGCGCGCACAAGATCGCCCTTTCGAGACATGATATGCCGCGTGCCACGTTGCCGCTCAAAGCGACCTGCATACCACGCAAAGCTAACCTGCATGGCGTACGCTCGGGCATGTGGGCTGCCGTGCGCTCGAGTTCAAGGTCGATTTCTGATCGCTGCGCCCGAACACAGATGGCGTATGTGTCCTTCACTGAAATTGCGTTCTTAACGCCCGTACCCGCCAACGTCATACTAGTCAATCAGGCCAAGTGCGCGAGCGCGTTCAATAGCCTGGAGACGATTTGCCACGTCAAGTTTAGCTGCGTCAGAGAAGCGCCCGGCTGTAAACATTAGCGGGACGGCGAGGTCTATGTAGTACCTGGCCTCAGCTCTCGACGCCAGCAAGGCTGCGCGTTGCAGCAGCGAAATCCCCTGCGATATCTCGCCGGTCATAGCATCACGGAGTCCTCTAAGAACAAGGACCTTAGGGCTTTGACTTGGGAGATAATTGGACGCCTGAGGGAGGACGGACTCCAGTTCTAAGAGCTGCGCTCGAACTGCGACGTCGTAGAGGCGGTCCAATGAAGGCGCTTCCGCTGCGCAGATCATCGTTCACCCCGAAAACGGATCGGCTAGCCGATAGGATGGACAGGCGAACTACACTTACCGCAGGCTCGGCAAACTCCTGTCGAAACTGTGCCAGAATGCCTCAAGGGGCGAGCACGAGTACAAATGTGCTGCGATGGAAGGCGTGTGGAGGGGCGGGACCCGCATCGACGGCGCTGCGGTATGCAGCAGCGATATCGATCATGGTCTCTACACTGCCCACGTCCCGTGTGCGCGGGAGCCGAATCGGAACGTCCGCATCTACGCGCGTATGCAAATGCTCTGTAGGCCGAAAGGACGTCGAGTTACGCCGATGCGGTCATGATGCGCACGCACGACGGGACAGCTGGTCCCAGCAAATATCGCTGTTAGCCGGCCAGCGAGCTTGAGGAAGTCCGCAAGGTCCCCTCGTCTCCTGGTACGGGGGCTAATGCAAGGTCAGCGTCGACAGCGCGGCTGCGGTGTACTGCCGCGACGCAGACCATCACATCAACCACGTCCGCATCCCACTGCATTCCTGCACCAGCACGAAGCGTTTCCATAGCCTGACCGACTGTCATCGCTTTCCGATAAGGTCGATCGCTGATCATAGCATGGAAGCCGTCCGCCACCGCTACAACCCGTGCTTCGATGCAGATCTCCTCACCCTGAAGCCCATATGGGTAACCCGTTCCGTCTATTCGCTCGTGGTGTGCTCGCACCACAGGAGCGTACGGAGCGAGCGAGGGAATCTCGCAGAGGATATCGGCGCCGAAGCTCGCGTGGCGCTGCATAATGGACCAGGCAGTCGCGTCGAGTGGCCCTTCTCGCATTAGGATCGAGTCTGGGACGCTGATTTTTCCAACGTCGTGCAGAATTGCGGACTTCGAGATCCGATCGATCGTTGTTGCCGGCAAGTGCATCGCTTCGCCGAGACGCCGCGCCCAAGTCGCCGTAGCTTGTGAATGCGCACAGGTAGCTTCGTCGCGCGCGCGCAGCATGGCAAGAGCGCTTGCGATGGCGACATTCTCATGGGGGTTGCCCGAATCATCGCTGAGCTGCAACTCGACCTGCACCTGCGCGAACTCAAGGAAAAGCAACAGCGCCGCGGGATCGAAATCGTGGCGCTTACCTAGGTCGCCTATTTCTGCGCAAGCGTTGGCTATCGCGCCCACCACTGTCGACCGAGGGTGTGCCCCGCGCGCTATTCGCGCCCAGTGAACGAGTATGGTGGGATCCGATTCTTCAACAGCTCGTGCCAGAGCTGCGACCAGAGTCCGAAGCATCAGGCGCGCGCCACCAAGCTTCGCGTCAGAGGTGCGCTCAGCGATTCGGTCCCCAAGGTCGACGCGATGCTGATTCAGGTACTGAGCAAGATGTACCCGAGCGCTCGCGGAGATCGATGAACTTGGCTGCTCGCTGCGCATCTTAAAGACCTATCGTACGAAGGTAGCGGTGCGCGGCAACACGCTCTGTGCGACTTCGAGCATTCGCCGATAAGAAGAGTGAAGGGCGGCCATAGGTCCGTCCATGAACTCATCCGCAAGGCATTGCTGCGCCGCAGCAAAAGCGTCATGTAGTTCGTGATCGAGGGTCCGGGCGTGACGTACGGTGTCACGGAGCGGTTTGAGATCGTTCGCGTCTAGGGCAATGCGAAGGCCCGCAATAATGCGGTCAACAAGTGCCAATACGGTAGGCGTCGGTGACGTTGTGCTACACGCACTCAAGAATGAGTGCGCAGTACCGTAACTGGCCGAGCAGTCAGGCTCGTATTGCGGGTACATGGCCCTAAGAATACGTCGGACTAGCTTGTGTGTAGATCGTGATGAGGTGGTACACAACCGCATAGAGAATGGCAAGCACGGCCACTTAGCCCTCCTAGGGGGTCAGAAAGAGAGACAAGTCCACTACATGGTACGCGTAGCCGCGGGTTCCATTATGGGTCAAATGACCCAGGTGCGAAGAAAAGCCCTATTCTAGCGGGCTTTGTAGCCGAGTGTATTTTCATGCATTCAGCCCGAGCTCTCTCGCTCGCTGGACCGCCTGCGTTCGATTAGAGACCTCGAGCTTGTCGTAGATTGCCTCAACGTGGCGAGCAATTGTCTTGCGGGAGCGTCCGAAGCTTTGGGCGATTTGCGCCAATGTCGCGCCTTCGGGGAGTAATCGGAGAATTTGAAGTTCCGCTGGTGTGAGGCCTAAAGGAGGTTGATGGCGTAGCGCTGCTTCGCAAGCCGAGTTAATGGCCCGAGCGTATCCGCGCATGGAGGCCGGGACGTTTCGCTCATCAAGCAGCTTAGAGGTGGCAAAATTGGTAAAAATTCGTTGAGGGTCAAATGTTCGTGAGAGCGCGCGTCGACCTCGAACATTTTCACCGACGAGAATGCAAGTGCAAGCAGCAACAATGCGCGCCACTCGCCGAATTTGCCACTCGTGAAGTGGCTCTGGGCCGGATCGATGGGCGGTACGACTTAGAACTAAGTGCGACCTACGTTTTGCATCCGCAACATCGCTTCGCGCGGCATCGCAAAGTGCAATGAGCGCCTCGCAGGTGGAACGTTCGGCAAGCGTCCGCTGCCCATCGCTAGCTAATAACTCGAGAGCTGCTCTCGCGGACTCGAAGCGACCGGACCACATGTGGACCACCGCTTCTGAGACGACATACGGATAGCGTTCGCGATACTGCTCTTGAAGTGGGTTTGCCAGAAGTCTAGCTCGAAGGGATCCGAAACGTCGCTCGTCTGCCATTTCTACTGCAAGACCGAGTTGGCAGATCAGGCCGTAGTTCTGCATCGCGACGTCGCCGGACCGTTCAGAGCTCATCGTGAGCCGCTCAGCATACAAGCGGGCGATTTCGGGATCGTCGAGCCAGCCCTTTGCGATAACGTAAAGTAACGAGTACGCGGTGGCGGCATTTCGAAATGAGCCGAGCTGTTCATATAGCCGAGCAGCTTCGACAGCCCGTTCTTGCGCTTCACCGAACTCCTCGCGGTGAAAGGCGGAAGCCGCACTACGCTGCAAGACTCGTGCGAGTATCGTCGGCTTCTCTTGCGCGCGCGCAATTATGAGAGCTTTCTCGGCGAGTTCACGACTAAGATCATCTCGACCCTGTCTAGCAAGAACAACAGCTCGCAGGGCGTCAATCGCGGGAGAAAGCTCGTCGCGTTCCAAGTACTCGGTGCTCAGAAACACATCGGCTTCATCAAAGCGCCCTGCGCTAAGCATTAGCGGGACCGCGAGGTCGACATAGTAACGAGCCTCTCGGCCCGGCGTGAGCGAAATCGCTCGCCGGAGCAAAGCGATCCCGCCAGCCACGTCGCCGCTCAGCGCGGCCTGCATGCCTCGCAGCGCCAAGGCCCTTGGGTCGCGGAGGCGGATCGAGGGCGAGAGGCGAGCGAGTTCGGCTTCGACCTCGGAGAGGCGAGCGCGGGTCGCCACGTCATAAACGTGCTCCAACGAGGGTGAAGCCGCTGTGGTCGTCTCGCTCACATGCGTGGACCCAAATGCCGCGGAGTTATTTGTATCGAATCGGCAAAGGCAGGCGAAATTCCTGTCTTTCGACGGGACAGCTGTACGGGTAAGGGGGTTCGGTGAAGCGACTCGGAGGACGGATTTTGCTCGGCGTCGCGGCTGGTTTCGGCCTCGGGTACGCGCTCGTACGGACCGCGCAGGCGGGTGCAGATCGCCGGCGACCCGCGCCGACGCTCGCCGATCGCGACCCGGGGCGTTACGCGGCGGCGCGGCGTGCGCTGATGATTGCCGGCTTGGCGCGCGGCGTCGCGTCGCAGGCGACGGTCGCGTTCGTGCTTGCCGATCCCCTAGAGCGAGCACTCGCCCCGGTTCCGCGTGCGTTGCGCGCGCCGGTGTTCGCGCTCGCGGTTCTGTTGCTTGACGATCTGCGCGACGTGGGCACCGAGTACATTGAGGGGCACCAGTTCGAGCGCGTCTACGGCACCTCGGATCAGTCGGCACAGAGCTGGCTCGAGGATCACCTCAAAGGCGCGGCGGTCGCGGCCGTGATCACCGCGCTTCTGGCGCTGCTCGGCGACGCGCTCGTCCGGAGCGCGCCGCGCCGCTGGCCGTGGTTCGCGATCGCCGGGACCCCCCCGCTGCTCGCGCTGGCGACGGTGATCGCGCCGACCTTCATCATGCCGCTCTTCAACCGCTACGAGCCGGTCACGGGCGACCTCGAAGACCGGATCCGGGCGCTGGCCGCCCGCTACGGCGTCGGCGACGCCTCGATTCTGCGCTTCGACATGAGCAAACAGACGAAAAAAGCCAACGCGTTCGTGACCGGCGTGCTCGGCACCGAACGGATCGCGCTGGCCGATACGCTCGTGTCCGCCTTTCCCGCCGACGAGACGCTCTTCGTCGTGGCACACGAGCTCGGACACTACGTGCGGCGTGACCCGTGGACGGGCATCGCGCTCGGCACCGTCGGCGTCGCTGCCGCGCTGCTGGGCGCCGATGGGCTCGTCCGGGCGACGACGGGACGCGGCATCGACGGGCCGGCACAGGGTTCGCGGCTGCTGTTCTGGGCGTCGCTGATCCAGCTCGCCGTCATGCCGGCGGCCAACGCCGCGTCGCGTGCCCTCGAGCGGCGGGCAGATCGGTTCGCCGTCGCGGCGACCGGCGATCCGACCGCCGGGGTGCGGGCCTTCCAGCGTTTGGGCGAGCAGAATCTGGCCGAGTTCGAGCCGCCACGCTGGGCCGAGGTGCTGTTCTCGTCCCATCCCTCGTTGGCTTCACGCATCTGGGCACTGCAGACAATCGTTTAACGCTGGCGGCGATGGAAGCCCGCGTGCCTTGCCGAACCGAACGGTAGGGTGCAGGACTTACCACGGAAGGACGTCGGGACAGGATCGTATGCACGTACGCTCGGTAGCGCACTCACCGAGCTTTCTCGCCCGCTTCGCGATCGTGCTGTTCTTCAGCGCGGCGCTCGCGGCCGTGCTGCTGGCGTTTGCCCTCGAGACCGTCCACCGGCGCTCGGTCGAGTCCGACGAGACCCTCGACGCCCTCTCGCGGGTCGAGCAGGTCCTCACGCCGGTCGTCGACCGCTATAGCCGCGGCCGGGCGCTCGCGGCCGATGTGGCCACGGCGGCGCAGGCCGGCGAGGTCTTCGGCTACGTCACCGAGGTCCGCGTCTACGACGACCGCGGTCGCCCGATCGTCCCGGCCGGCGCGCCGCCCGACGCGGCCGCGGTGACGCAGGCGCTACACGCGGAAGACTGGTTCTCCGTCGACCGCGGCACGATGCGGATCGCGTACGCACCGCTCACCACCACCGACGGGCGCCACACCTACGTCGTCGCGGTCGTGCTCTCGCGCGGCCAAATGGGTGCGCGCGTCAACAGCGAGGGCTGGATCGTCGCCGCGACGACCGGCGGTGCGATCCTCATCGTCTTCGTCTCGCTGTTGGCGCTCGCGATCGAGGCTTCGCGCGAGCTGCACCGGCGCCGGCGCGAGGCGCAGGCGACGTTCGTCGAGGGGCTCGCGACGTTCGCGCGGCTGCTCGACCTGCGCGACCCGTATACCGCGGGACACTCCGAGCGGGTCGCGGTCTACTCGCGCGCCCTGGCGGCGGAGATGCGCCTGCCGGCGGCCCAGGTCGACGTCATCGCCGACGCCGCGCTCTTGCACGACCTGGGCAAGATCGCGGTCCCGGATGCGATCCTCTTCAAACCGGCGCGGCTCACCGACGAGGAGCGCGGCGCGATGGAGCTGCACCCGACGGTCGGCGCCGAGATCCTTTCCGGCATCGGCACCCTCGAAGAAGTGGTGCCGTGCGTGCTGCATCACCACGAGCACGTCGACGGCAGTGGGTACCCGCAGGGGCTGCGCACCGACGAGATCCCGCTGGGCGCCCGCATCATCGCCGTCGCCGACGCATTCGACGCGATGACGACCGACCGGCCGTATCGGCGTGCCCGCACGGCCGAAGAAGCGGTCCAGGAGTTGCACCGCTGCGTCGGCTCGCAGTTCGACGCCGCCTGCGTAACGGCGTTCGCCGCGCTGGCCGCGCGCGGCGCGGTGGTGCCGCCGCCCTCGCGCGACGAGCCGGCGTTCGGCCGCAAGATCGAGCTGCAGCAGCCCTCGGGTTAGCGCACGTCGACGTCGCTGACGTGTTCGCCGCCGTCGGCGGTCCACACGTGCAGCGCATGCCGGCCGGTCCGCACGCCGTGCAGCGTCCACGCGCCGGGCGCGTCGAGGCGCGCGTACGGACCGTCGACGACGATCAGCGTCGCGTGCATGTGCCGGTGAATGTGGCAGCGGATCTCGATGACGCCGGCTTTGGTGAAGTGGACGTCCTTGCCCGGCCCGGGCGCGTAGATGCCCAGATCGAACGGATCGGCCGGCGAGACGCTGTAGACGCTGTGGTCGACGTCGTCGTCGTTGCGGAAGACGACGTCGCTGCCGGCGGTGACGACGGCCAAGGCGGGAATGAACGTGCGGTCGTGTTGGTCGACGGCGACGCCGCTCGTCGGCGCCGGCGCGGAGCCGTCGCTGACCCAAACGACGCCGGGCGCGGTCAACGTCCCCGTCAGCGTACCGGTCGCGGGGCCGGCGGCCAGCAACGCGAGCGTGCCCAATCCCAGCAGCAGCGGCTTCACCACTCCTCATCCTCGGCTTCGAACACGCGCGATCCTTCGTTGGCGCGGGCATCGAGCCAGCGCACGAACGGTGCCGTGGCGCGGATCATGTCGCGCACGACCGCGAAGGCACCGCGCTGCAACAGCTCGTCGTCGGTCAGCTCGCGCTCGATCAGATAGTTGCGGGCGCGAATCAGCCCCAGCCGCGGATGCGCCTTTGGAAAGCCGCGCGGGGTGACGCGCAGCGGGTGCGTTTCGAGCGGTAGGTACGGCGCCAGCGCGCGCGCGCGCAGGATGCGGTCGAACTCGCGCGCGACCTTCCCGTCCTCGGCGAACGCCGAGCGCAGGCCGTGCAGCGCCGGCTTCGTCGGCACGTAGATGCCGGCCGAGACGTGGCTGCGATTGCCCGGCGCCAGGTGCATGTAGTAGCCCGCGTACGCGCCGTTCTTCCCGCCCGGCGACATCCACGCCGACAGCCAGGTCTTGTAGGGTGCCTTCCCGGTATGGAAGCGGGTATCGTTCGCCAGTCGGAACAAGCACGCGCGCGGGTCGACGTGGCGCAGCCGGTCGTCGGCGCGCGCGCCCTCGAGCAGCAGCATGGTGACCAAGTCTTCGAAGCCGTGGCGGACGTGCGCGTCCCAGTCGGCACGGTGCGCGTGGAACCACGTGCGGTCGTTGTTCCGCGCCAGGCCGCGCAGGAAGCGAAAGGCGACCTTGAGGTCGAGCGGATCAGCGTTGCGTGATGACATCCAGCATTCGGTGGGCGATGGCGTCCCACGTTCGCGCGCGCGCGTGCTCCCTGCCGCGCGCCAAACGAACCGGCGAGGGATGGAGTGCTTCGCAGGCCGCGGCGACGAAGCCGGTCGCGTCCTGGGCGAGGTAGACGGTGTCGCCGAACTCGGCGACGACGTCGGCGATCGGCGTCGAGATCACCGGCTTCCCGGCCGCGAAGTACTCGAGCGTCTTGGTCGGCGAGATGAACTCGGTCGCGCGGTTGCGCGCGAACGGGAGCAGCGCGACGTCGAAACCGGCCAGCCACGAGGGCAGTCCGTCGTAGGGGACGCCGCCGGTGAAATGCACGTTCGCGCGGCGCGGCAAGAGGGCGGCGTCGATCTTGACGATCGGACCGACCAGGATGACGTGGCCGCCCGGCACGCCGTCGGCCAACGCTTCGATCAGCGCGACGTCGATCCGCTCGTCGATGACGCCGACGTAGCCGAACACCGGGCCAACGAGCTGCGCGGTCAACGGATGCGGCGTGACGTCGGCGGCGAAGCGCTCCAACTCGACGCCGCTGGGCTCGCAGTGTACCTTCGGGCCGGCCGCGGCGCGCGCCGCGTAGAGCGAGCGGCCACCGGTGAAGACGATGTCGGCACGCTCGACCAGCGCGCGATCGCGCGCGGCGATGCCGTCGGGCGCGAAGTCGAACTGCGCCAGCTCGTCCATCACGTCGTAGATCAGCGGCCGCGCGGCGAAGGCGTCCGCCAGCGCGTCGAGCATCGGCGTGGAGAGCCACACGCCGTGCGGGCCGTCGCCGGCGAACCCGCGTGCCGCCGCGATCGCGGCGTCGTCGACGAACGGCGGTGCCCAGCCGCGCCGGCGCAGGGGACGCACGATCGTCACCGGCCCGTCGTGGATGACCGCGTCGCGATCCTCGTGCGCCGGGAAGGGCTCCTCGACCACCACGACCGGGATGCTGCGCGCGATGCGCGAAAGCAGCTGCTGCGGGCGTTGCCAAACGCCGTCCCAGCGCAGGTGCAGCCCGGCGACGATGGTACGCGGCGTCACTCCGAGCCGATACGCGCGCGGACCAGATGATCCCCCTCGGGCTCGCCGCGGTCGGCGGCCGCCGCGAGCGCGTCGAGCGACAACGCGCGCTCGTCGCGCTCCCACCAGCCGCGCGTACCGTCATCGGCGAGCGTCCCGCCGTGGCCGAGCGTGATCAGCGCGTGCGCGACCGCCGTCGGCCGGGGCGTCTCGCCCGGGCCGGCGAAGGTGAAGATGCCGTCCTCGCGGACCTCGTCGTCGGCGCGCAGCAGCGAGTGCCAGTCGACCATCCCGAACGCCGCCCACGCGCCGACCGCGCGTACCTCGACGCCGTCGGCGCGCAGCGCGTGCGCATCCGCGACGTGCTGCGCCAGCCAGCGGACGCGTTCGCGGTCCGGCGCGTGGACGTGGACCTCGCCCAGTGCCAGCGGCAGCCGCAACCGGTCTGCCGCCGCGCGCAGCAGGGGCGCCGCGCGCGGCGGCGGCTCGCCGGCGACGTACACCGCCGGCACGTCGCCGATGCGACCGCCATCGCGCGTGAACAGATAGCGCTCGGAATGCGGATAGTGGTTCCAGGCGACCAAGCTCGGCACGACGGCGCCGGCACGCGCCGCCTCGAGCTCGGCCGGTGTCAGGCCGCAGCGCTCGACCAGATAGCCCGCCAGCGGGTGCGCGTCGGCGACGCGCCCCGCGAGCAGCTCGACGCTCAGGTACATCCGCTCGCGCAAGAACGCGACGTAGTCGGCCACGGCGCCGTCGGCCGCGGTGAAGCGTTGCAGGTCTTCGGTGAGCACGAGCTGCGCGTCGGGGTTGACGGCGCGGATGCGCGCCATCGCCTGCTGCTGCGCGAGCGTCTGGTGCAGCATCGCGCGGCCGAAGGCGTGCTCGTCGCGCAGGTTCGGATACCACACCCCGTAGAGGGTCGCGAACCGCGCCGTCGTCAGCGGCTCGTTGATCGGCGTCCAGCGGCGGACCCACGGAAACGCGCGCGCCGCCGCTTCCGCGTAGTCGGCGAAGAGCGCGGGGAAGCGCGGGTCGAGCAGGTTGGTATAGGCCGGGCCGCTGCCGTGGTGCAGCAGGGTGACGATCGGCTCGATCTTGGCGTCACGCAGCAGGCGAAGCCGGCGTGCCGCCCACCGCAGATCGATCTGCGCCGGGCTCCGCGGCGCGCTGCGTTCCCATAGCACCGGCGTGCGCGACGCGCCGACGCCCAGGCTCGCCAACCGGTTGACGTCGCTCTCGCGCACGTCGTGGCCCGTGCGCGCCAACTCGTCGACCACGCGGGTTGCGTCGACCCGCGCGATGGTCGGCTCCGGCGACGCCCAGAGCTCGAGCACCGCCTAGAGCGAGACGACGGGTGAGGGGCCGGTGCCCAGCCAGGCGGCGAGGTCGGTCTTGCGGTCGACGTGCGTGCCGTCGCGCAGCTCGCGACGGAACTCGCCGAACAGCCCGAACGCTTCGGCGAACGCGTCGTGCTTGTGGATCGACTCGTAGTTGATCTGACTGGCCGACACGTACGCGTCGTCGGGGAAGTCCGCGTACACGTCGAGCACGCGGGCCAGGATGCCGCGCACGACGTCCTCCACGAACTTCGGGTTGTGGTGCGCCTTGTTGACGACGAAGAACTCGTCGGGCCGCTTGAGCAGATCGTAGGTCTCGCTGGACATCGACGACTCGACGATCTCGACCAGGTCCTCGGCGCGAATCTCGTCGGCGTAGGGCGACGCGGCGCCCAGGTAGACGCCGCCGCGGCCGCGCTGGTTGTGGGTCGCGACCGGGAGCGCATCGAGCGCGCGCGAGGCGTCGGCTTCGCTGAAGCCCGCGTCGAGCAGCTCGCGCAGGCTGTGCTCGCGCACCATCAGCTGCGCGCAGGGGCAGGCCGTCATCCCTTCGGCCTCGACGCCGACGACGCGCCGCGTGCCGTGCGCGTCGGCATGCGCGATCCCGACCAGCGTGTAGGTCTCCTCGGTGCGCTTGCCGCTCACCGGCGTCCAGCGCTCGAGGCCGAACTCGGCGCGCAGCCGCACGTCGGCGCGCAACGCGCCCTGCGTGCGCACGATCTCGCCGGCGATGCGTTCGACCAGGTCTTCGATCCGGGCCGGCTGTTCGTCGCGCGCCAGCACGTCGAGCGTCGCGGCTTCGAGCAGCTCCGAGAAGCGCGACATGTGGACGCCGGCCTTGTCGGGCGCGAGGTCGGCGACCATGGTGAACTCGCCCAGGAACAGCCGCTCGCGGCCGCCGATCTGCAAGCGGATCTGGTGCTTGACCGACGAGACGCCGACCCGGTTGAGCGAGAGCCGCACGTCGGGCGCCTCTTCTTGCCGGTTGGCGACGAAGTGGATGGCGCGCGACTTGCGCGCGATACCGTCCTGCGGCACGGCGGCGGCCAGCTGCGCGATCGTCTTGCCGCTGCGCGGCTCGACCAGCTCGGGCGCGATCTCGGCCAGCGGCACGAGGCTGAAGGCACGCTCGGCCAGATACGGGTGGGGAACCTCGAAGCGGCCGTAGTCGACGACCCGGTCGTCGACGAGCAGGATGTCGACGTCGATCGGGCGCGCGTCGAGCGGCGCGTGCGTTTGGCGACCGATCGCCGTCTCGACGCCGCGCACGAAGCGTTCGAACGCCACCGGGTCGAGCGCCGTCGTCACCCGCGCCGCGACGTTGAGAAAAGCGGGCCCCGCGACGCCGCCGGCCGGCGGCGTCTCGTAGAACGACGAGACGACCTCGACCCGCGCTTCGCGGCGCAGCCGCTGCAGCGCCGCCAGGATCGTCCCTTGGCGGTCGCCCAGGTTCGAACCGAGGCCGACGTAGACCGTGTGCATGCCTAGGGTGAGACCGCCGGCGGCGTGGCCGGGTTGCCCGCCGCCGGGGTGCCGGGCATCGCGTCGGCGATCGCCAGGCTCGCTCGACGGTTGGGCGCGACAGCCGCCATCATGCGCGCCAGCTGCGCCGTCTCGGCGACGTCGTGGACGCGCAGGACGCGCGCGCCGGCCGCGATGCCGAGCGCCGCGGTCGCCAGCGACGGCACCAGCAGCTCCTTGGCCGGCCGACCGAAGATGCGTCCGATGAAGCTCTTGCGTGAGCTGGCGAACAGAATCGGATAGCCGAGCGCGCGCAGCTCGCCGAAGCGCTCGAGGATCTCCAGATCGGTCGCGGGTTCCTTGCCGAACTCGAGGCCCGGATCGATCGCGATCGCCTCGCGCGCGACGCCCGCCGCCACCGCACGTTCGGTGCGCTCGTGGAGAAACGCGACGATCTCGGCCAGTGCGTCGCGATAGACGTAGCGTTCGGGCTCGCGCACGTTCAGCTCGCCGCGCAGGTGCATCACCACCAGGCCCGCGCCGTGCGTGGCGACGACGCCGGGAAGGTCCGGATCGCTCAGGCCGCTGCAATCGTTGATCAGGTGCGCGCCGGCGGCCAGCGCCGCGTCCGCGACGCGGGCCTTGAAGGTGTCGATCGAGATCGCGACGTCGAGCCCGTCGGCGACGATCGCCTCGACTGCCGGCACGACGCGGGCGCGTTCTTCGTCAGCGGAGACGCGGCGGTTCCAATGCGCGTACGACTGGCCGCCGACGTCGACCAGCGCGCCGCCCGCGGCGACGATGCGCCGCGCGCTCGCCACCGCGTCCGCGACGCCGTCGACCCGCTCGTAGAACGAGTCCGGCGTCACGTTGACGATGCCCATCACGCGCGCTTCGTCGCGTAGCGCGAGCGTGCGCCCGCGCAGCCGCCATTCCGCCGGTGTCCCGGCGGCCCGGTCGAACGCCGAGAGCAGCGCGTCGATCGCGGGCGGCGCGGCCGCGCGTGCGGTCGACAGCTGCGTGCGCGTCGCGGCGACCAGCACGGTCGTGCCCTCGTCGGCTATGACGGCACCTGTGGCCTCGAGCGCGGCACGCGCCGCGGGCGCGAGCGCGTCGTCGACGGCCAGCAGGCGCGCTTCCGCCGCGGCGGCGAGCCGGTCGGCGAGCGCGGCGGTGAGCCCGGCGTGACGCGACCGCAACGCGCCCGCGTCCGCCGTCTCGAGAAAGCGGACCCGCACCGGGTTCAGACTTGGCGAACGTTCGTCGCGTGGAGGACGCCGCGCACGCGCACCAGCAGGTCGGCGAGGTGTGCGCGCGTGCTCGGATCGCTCGTCGTGCGCTCACCGGCGGCCAGCTTCGCGGCCAGCTTGACCAGGTTGGCGCGCGCGATCGACTGCGTCTCGCGCGGCAGGTTCAACTGGTCGGCGAACGACGAGGGCAGCGAGACGATCGCCAGCTCCAGATCGGCGAAGCGGCGTTGCAGCTCGCGGTGCGCGGGCGCGATCGACGCTTGCCCGACGTCGTCGTAGATCGCCGCGTTGGTCCAGGCGAACAAGTCGGAGAGCGTCATCGTCTCCCCGGGGTGCGACTGCTTCACCTCCTGGTCGGCGATGCGCGCCATGGTGACCGGCGAGAAGATCTGCTCGATCATGTCGTCTTGGATCTCGGCGACGATCTCGCGGATCGGGAAGTCCGCCCGGCGCACGCCGCCGGAGTCCCAGTGCAGCCCGTAGCGCGAGGGGACGACCGCGTCGAGCAGCTCGGGCGAGAAGTTGAACGCGTGCGAGGAGAAGACCCAGCGGTCGAGCAGCGCGAAGGCGCGGCGTTCCTCGGCGCGCGAGATCGGCGTGAGCGGGAGCGGCGCGCCGGGCTGCAAACGGTGCGCGCGCGAGGTCGCGATCCCGCCGATGTACTTGGAGGCGATCGCGGCCGAGTCGAGCTCGTCGTTGAGCACCGTCACCAGCTGCGCGCGCAGGTCTTGATACGAGCGCGAGTCGCCCGGGTAGGTCCGCAGCAGCTTGCCGGCGACGTCGGCGTCGATGCGGAACTGCTCGTCGGCGTAGCGCAGCGCGTCGTTCGAGAGGTCGAACAGCTGGATGTGCGGGTCGACCGAAAAGACGGTCGCGTCCTCGTCGGTGCCGTAGGCCAAGCCCGGCTCGGTCGAGCGCGCGGCGATGCGCGAGAGCGGGATCGCCTCGTCAGCCGAGGTGTGGACGTTGGGGAAGCTGCGGTAGCCGTACTCGATCGCGAAGTAGTCGTACGGCCCGAGCTGGGTCGGGAAGTAGTCGGCTTGCCGTTCGCCGGGCGCGGCGAGGTTGGCCGGCGTGTAGTCCATCACCGAGCCGGTGGTGCCGTGCACGCGGGTGAACGCCGGATCGTGCAGCTCGTCATACGAGAACGCCTCGGAGCCCTCGAAGTTGTGGCGCAGGCCGAGCGTGTGGCCGACCTCGTGCATGACCGTGCTGTAGAGCCACTCTTGCGCGTAGCGGTCGCGGTCGGACGCGGTCGCCTTCGGGTTGCGCTCGAGCAGCATCGTGCCCAGCGCCGCCTGTGACGCCGACGACTCTTCGAACTCGCAGGTCTCGTCGACGGAGTCGTCGTCTTGCGATGCGCTCGGGAGCGCGTCGACCGGCGGTGGGGGCGTCGTCAGCAGCGCGCGGCTGAGCGTCTCTTCGTTCTGCAGCGCCACCGCGTAGGGATCGCGGCGGGCGCGCAGCGCGGGCAGCACGCGGTCGACGTACCCCGACTTGATCGTGCGCAGCGCTTCGCCGTCGATGACGACTTCGGCGCGGATGATCTGGCCGGTGTCGGGATCGCTCACGTGCGGGCTGTACGCGCTGAAGTCCGGCACGTCCGAGGTGATCCAGCGGACCGTCGTGTAGCGCGCGTCGTCGGGATCCCAGTTGGGGTCGCTGGGCGGATCCTTGACGACGATCGCGTTGGGATGACCGATCTTCGCGAAGGCGGCGTTCCAAGCCAGGATGCCGCGCCGCACCGTGTCGCGGTACTCCGGCGGGATCTCGTTGGTCAGGTAGAACGTGATCGGGCCGTCGTCGAGGTTCCAGCGCTCGATGAAGCGTTCGAACGGCGTCGCCGTGCCGTCGTCACCGAAGCGTTTCCGCGCGGTGATGAAGTACCCGACCCGGTCGTCGGCGTTGCGCGGCACGAAACGCGGATCGCGCTCCGGTTCGGCGACCAGGCTGTAGTGCATGACGATCGGAATGCCGCGGCCGTCGGGGACGGTGGGCAGCGCGTTGGGCGGACCGTTGAACGCCAAGTTGACGGTGATCTCGTCGTTGCGCGGAAACGCCTTGGTGGCGCCGTAGTACGACTTGGTCGCGTCGACGGCGTAGCTCGGCCGGACCATGATGACCAGCAAGCCCGGCAGCGACGGCGGCGTCGTCGCCTTGCCGAGGTCGGCACCGATCCCCTCGAAGTCGGTCATGAAGACCGAGGGGGCGATGACGGTGTGCTCTTTCTTCGGGTCTTCGGCGACGATCGGCGTCGAGAGGATCACCGAGTCGGCGACGCTGATCGCCAGCGAGTTCGCGGCGGCCGTGCCTTTGTCGGCGACGTAGTGACTGTTCGGCGTGATCCACAAGACGCGCTTGCCGACGCGCTTGAAGGTGACCTGGATCGGATCGTAGACGCGGCCGGCGAACGCACCGCTGCCGACGCCGCGCTCGATCGAGGGCATCAGGATGTAGGTGTGGTCGAAGTTCTCCGGGCGCAGATCGAAGTACAGCTCGTCGTCCTTGCGAACGATGTCGATGACGCCGTGCTGGGTGGTCGCGTCCTTGACGAACGCCTCGTACGTCGGCGTCGGCGGCGGGATGACCAGCGGGTGAACCGCGGCGCTGACGGTCGTGATCGGCAGGATCGGCCGCTGCGGGCCCGCCGTCGGCTCGGTCGCCGGAACGGCTGCCGGCGCGGGCGACGCGCTCGGGTTCGGCGCGGCCGCGGCCGGCGAGGGCGCCGGGGACGGGGCGGCCGAGAGGGCGGTCGTTCGCATGGAGGCCAACGAGACGGTCCCCAGCAATGCAGCGACCAGGGCGATACTAACGCGCCGGAACATGCACCGGGATTCGCGAGCCCGTGGCCGACGGCCCGCCGCCGGCACGTGGTTTTACCGACTACCTACGCAGTTGCCAGCGTTGCGCACCGGCGTCTTGGGTCACCAAGGTGGGCGAGAAGCCGGTCAGATCGTCGCGGATGGCCGAGATCGCGACGGGCGAGGCCAAGAACGCGATCGGCACGTCGCGCAGCAGCAGCGCTTCGACGCGCGCGTACGCCGCGCGCCGCGCCGGCTCGTCGTACGAGCGCAGCGCGTCGCGCTGCGCGGCGTCCATCGCGGCGCTGCAGTAGAACGAGTGATCGTAACCGTTGGGCGGCCGCTGGTCGCACATGAACTGGCCGCTGTCGTCGGGATCCATGCCCGCGTACCAGCCGTAGATCGCGATGTCGTAGCGGCCGCGGCTGAGAATGCCGCCGCTCTCCGGCGGCGCGTCGTACTGGTTGCCGACGTACGGATGGATGTGCACCTCGACGCCCAGCGCGTGCAGCTCGCTCTGCAGCGCGACCGCCTCGACCTGGTGGGTGTGGTAGTTGCCGATGATCGCAAGGTCGAGCGCGAGTGGGTGCGACGGCCCGTAGCCTGCAGCCGCAAACAGCCGGCGCGCGTCGGCGGGATCGTGGCGAATCGGCGGCAGCTGCCGATCCGCGGCCCACAGCGCGACCGGCAGGTCGGCGATCGCCGGCGCATAGAGCCCGTGCGTGACGTTGGCGCGAAAGGCGGCGGCGTCCATCGCTTCGGCGATCCCGCGCCGCACCCGCAGGTCGTTCGTCGGGGCGCGGGCGGTGTTCATCATGATCCCGTAGTACGCGTTGAGCGGTGCGGTCGCGACGTGCACGTGCGGGATGTCGGTCGCGCCGGCGGCCGCGTTGGCCGAGATGCCGATGACGGCGTCGAGCTCGCCGGTGCGCAGGCCGACCAGCTGGCTGTTCTCGTCGGGGATGAAGTGCACGCTGATGCGCGGGATCGACGGCGCACCGCCCCAATAGCGCGGGTTCGCGGCCAGCTCGAGCCGGTCGCCGCGCACCCAGCGCACCAGCCGGTACGGTCCGGTGCCGACCGGCGCGCTGCCCAACGTCGAGCGTGTGAGCGGACCGTGCAGCAGCGCGGCCGGCGCGAGGTAGTACGGCGCGTCGCTCTCCGCGAAGACCGTGCCGACGAACGGTGCGAACGGCCGGCGCAGGCGGAACACGACCGTGTAGGGGTCGGGCGTCTCGACGCGGACGACCTGATCGTAGCCGTGCCGCGTCTGCACCGGGTTGCGCGGGTCCATCACCGCGCGGAACGACGCCAGCACGTCGGCGGCCGTGAACGGCCGGCCGTCGCTCCAGCGCACGCCGTGCCGCAAGCGGTAGGTGATGCGCGTGCCGTCGGCCGAGATGCCGCCGTTCTGGCGCGTCGGCACCGCGACCGCGAGCGCCGGGACCGGCCGTCCTTGCGCATCGCACGCGATCAGCGGGTCGAACACCAGACGATCGATCTCGTTGTCCTGGATCGACTCCGCCAGGATCGGATCGAGCGAGTGGGGCTCGGTCGAGATCGCCAGCCGCAGCTCGTCGGGCGGCAACGGCTGCGCGGCGCGCCCGACGCAGCCGGCGAGCGCCGCCAGCAGCATCGCTGCGAGCAGCGCGCGCGTCCGCATCGTCAGTCCGGCTCGCCGTAGAGCGGGTGCACGTCGCGCTCGCCGCGGTGCAGGTAGTCGACGCCGTCGAACCACGCCGGCCGCGGCGCGCCTTGCAGCCAGTAGTCGAACCACTCGTCCAGATGAACGGTCCACCATTTCTGCTGCTCGCGCCCGCGCAAGTTGTGCTCCTCGCCGTCGAACGAGAACAGGTACGCGATCTTGCCCAGGCGGCGCATCGCGGTGACGTACTCGATGCCTTGGAACTGCGGCACCGCCCCGTCCTGGTCGTTGTGGATCGTCAGATAGGGCGTGGTGACGTTGCGGATGCCGAACAGTCCGGAGTTCTCCAGGTAGAGATCGGGGCGGTCCCACGGCGTCGCGCCGATGCGCGACTGCGTGTGCTCGTACTGCGACTCGCGCACGATGCCGCTCTCGAGCCGGATTCCGCCGTAGGCGCTGAACATGTCGTCGACGGCCGCGCCGGCTTCCGCCGCCCGGAACTCGTGCGTCTTGGTGAGCAGGTAGTTGATCTGATAGGCCGCCCACGAATGCCCGGCGATGCCGATGCGCGCCGGGTTCACGTAGCCGGTGCGCACGGCCGCGTCGACCGCCGGCAGCAGCGAGTCGACGGCGCTCTCGCCCGGATGCCCGACCCGGTAGTGGATGTCCGGCAAGAGCACGACGTAGCCGCGCGAGACGTAGCGGGTGAAGTTCGGGCTCGTCCCCGGAGCCGGCGAATAATAGCTGTGGAACATGGCGGCCCACTTCTCGTAGAAGTAGACCAGCATCGGCGCCGCGTGCGTCGGCTGGAGCCCGTCGGGCACGAGCATGACCGCGCGCAGCGGCGTCCCGTCGCGCGCGGTGAAATTGATGAGGCGCTCGGTGCCCCAACGATAGCGTGCTTGTTGCGGGTTCGCGTCGGTCACGCGCACCGGCTGCGTGAAGGCCGCGTCGGTCGCCCACCAGTTGGCCGGCTCGCGGAACGTCGCGCGCGTGAAGAGGTAGCGATCGGCGTGCCGCGCCGTCAGCGGCGGCCGCGCGAGATCGTGCAGCGGCGCCGTGAACGGCAGCCGGAAGCCGTTGACGTTGGCGTCGACCTTTAGCAGCGTCGCCGGTGTGCCGCCGTCCGCCGCCACCCGCGCGTAGCCGCTGGCGAAGCTGCGCTCGTCGAGCAGCGAGAGCAGGATCGGCTTGGCCGGATCGTACGCGGTCGCGTCCGGATCGGGTTGCACGGGGCTGAAGACCGTGTGCGCGCGCGCGCCGGCGCCGCTGGTGAGCGAGCGGACCGCGCCGCTGTCGGGATCGGCGAGCCAGACGTCCTCGCGGTCGTAGAGCAGCACGGCGCGATCGTCGGCGAGCCAGCCGCCCCAGCCGTACGGCTGCGGCGGCAGCGGATGGTCGTCCTCGCGAAACCAGAACGTGACCGGCGAGCGCGCGCCCAGCACGACGCGATGCCCGTCGGCGGTGCGGATCGCGACCCAGTGCCGGGCGTGCTCGTCCCACGTCAGCGCGTAGCGGCCGGCGGGCGAGAGCGCGCTGCCCGGCGCGTCGCGCGCCAACAGGCGCCGCGTCCCGTCGGCGAGCGAAACCGCGTACAGGTCGCGATAGTCCTCGCCCAGCCACGACGATGCGCGCCGGTACGCGCGGTCGTCGACGCCCAGCGCCGTGGTCGGATTCTCGTTGCGCTCGACCTCGCGCAGCGTCGGCGAGGCGAGCTGCGCGAAGCGCCGGCTCGTGAGGTCGTAGACCGCCAGATAGGTGCGCTTGCGCTCGTCGTCCGCGTCGTGCTTCTGCTGCGACTGCAGGACGTCGTCGTTCCAGCTCCACTGGTCGACCTTCATCGGCTCGGGCGTGCCCGAGGGGAGCGGCGTCGGCGCCGGCGCGGTGCCGAAGAAGACGCGGGCGCCGTCCCGCGAGAACGCGACCGTCCCATTCGTGTTGGGGGTCGTGTCGGTGGGCAGGCCCGGCGTCGCGACGTCGACCGCCCTCACCGCGACCAGCTTGGGGGCGCGCAGGTCGACGACGTAGAGCGCGTCGTGGGGGACCGCTTGCGCGTAGCTCGCGACGTCGCTGAGGAACGCGAGCGCGCTGCCGTCGCGCGCGAGCGCGAGGTTGCGGTAGCGGCCGTCGCCGGTCAGGACGTCGGACGTCGTGCCGTGCACGGCGTCGTAGACGTGCACGCCGTCGCCTTTCCCGTCCTTGGTCTGCGTCGCGTAGGCGACGAACCGGTCGTCGTCCGAGAGCGCGACGTCGGTCGCGTTCGGCACGACGACGCGCGTCCCGGCGACCAGGTCGCGGATCGTCAGCGCGGCGCCGGTGTCTTTCGTCTTGTCGGCCTTCGGCGCGGGGAGGGGCGACGGCGTCGGCGCCGGCGAGCCGCTCGCGGGCGCCGCGCTCGGGGCGCTCGCCGGCGATGGGCTGGGCGAGGGGGGCACCTCGGCGCGGTAGGCGATGACCGGACCCTCGTCGCGCGCGACCAGGATCGTCTTGACGTCGTTGACGACCTCGGGATCGCCGGTCGCGCTCAGATCGAGGATGCCCACGCCGTTCTTCGGCTGCTGCGCCGGCGGCTTGTGCGCTTTCTTGGCGGCGTCGACGTCGCGCGCGAGCGCGGTGTGCGTGTAGACGACGAACCGGCCACGCGCGGCGAAGGCCGGCGCCGTCCCGCGCGGCGCGCGCCGTTCGCTGGCGCTCGCCAGATCGCGCACCACCAGCGTCGGGTCGCCGTCCTCCGGCGTGAGCGCGTATGCCAACAGCCGGCCGTCGTCGTCGACGACCGGCGTGCGAATCGCGTTCCAGCCGTCGTAGGCGGTGTAGTCGAGCGGAACCGGGGCGTCGGCGCCGCCGGGCCGCGGCAACGCCGGCAAGAGCGCGCAGACGAGCGCGCACGCGAGAAGAGGACGGGCGCCGAGCATGTCGGCGTCCGTACCCCTCAGTCGTCTAGGAGACCTGCGTCAGCCAAGGCCCGGGCGCTTCGCGCCGGCCCCGCACGACGTCGGTGTAGATCTCGCGCAGCCGCGCGGTGATCGGACCTTCGTCGGCCCACAGCCGCTCGTCGACCGCCGAGATCGAGACCACCTCGGCGGCGGTGCCGGTGAAGAACGCCTCGTCGGCGTCACGCAGATCGTCCATCGTCAGCGGCCGCACCCGCGAGGTGATCCCGGCTTCGCGCGCCAGCGCCAGCACGCTCGCCCGGGTGATGCCCGGCAAGATGTCGGCGTCGGCGTCGTTGGTGATCAGCACGCCGTCGCGAATGACGAAGATGTTCTCGCCCGAGCCCTCGGCGACGTCGCCGCGGTCGTTGCGCAAGATCGTCTCGTCGTAGCCGCGGTGGTGCGCCTCGGCCAGTGCGCGAATCGAGTTCGTGTAGTGCCCGCCGGCCTTCACCGTCGAGGGCAGCGCGCGCGAGGGCGTCTTCATGTGGGGCGAGATGGTCGCGCGCAGGCGCGGCGTCTCGGTGACGCCCGCGAACAGTCCTTCGAACGGCAGCACGGCGATCATGACGTGCACCGGGCACTCGCGGCCGGGGTTCAGGCGCACGGTCTCGCCCCCGAAGAACGCCAGCGGGCGGACGTAGGCCGCGTCGCGCCCGCTGGCCTTGACCGTCTCGACGATCGCCGCCCCGAGCTGGTCGGCGTCATAGCCCAGCTCCATCCCGTAGGCGGCGGCACCGGCGACGAGCCGGTCGACGTGCTCGCGCAGCCGAAAGATCGCCGGTCCGCGCGGCGTCGGGTAGACGCGAATCCCCTCGAAGACCGAGGAGCCGTAGTGAAGCGCGTGGGTGAGCGCGTGCAGGCGGAGCTGTTCGTCGTTGAGCAGGTGGCCGTCGAGCCACACGGTCGTGGCGGTGCGGGTGATCACGGGCGGGTGCTCCTGGGGCGGTCAGACGCGAACGCCCCGGCCGTTTGGGCCGGGGCGTTCGTTCATCTAGCGGGTGCTTGGTGCTGGCTGCTACGCGAACGACGATCCGGCCGACGGGACGTACCCGACGAGAATTTTCGCTACCGGAAGACCGAATCGCGCTGCGATCATGCCGAACGACCGTAGCATGCCGCTCGGGTGACGGTCAAGCGGAAGGCTCGGCGACGGCCGGGTTCTCGAGCGCGCCGATCCGCTCGATCTCGACCCGCACGCGCTCACCGGGCTTGATCCAGCGGCGCGGGTTGCGCGACATGCCGACGCCGGCCGGCGTCCCGGTCGCGACGATGTCGCCCGGCTCGAGCGTCATCACCGCCGACAGCTCGGCCACCAGCCGCGGCACGGAGAAGACCATCTGCGCCGTCGAGGAGTCCTGCAGCACCTCGCCGTCGATCGAGCACGCGATGCGCAGCGCGTTGGGATCGGGGATCTCGTCGGCGGTGACGACGTACGGGCCGCACGGGCCGTGCGTGTCCCAGACCTTGCCCATCGTCCACTGCGAGGTGCGCGCCTGGTAGTCGCGCACGCTGACGTCGTTGAAGCAGGTGTAGCCGCCGATCACCGCCAGCGCGTCGGCTTCGGCGACGTGCCGCGCGCGCGTCCCGACGACGAACGCCAGCTCGGCCTCGTAGTCGACGCGGTGCGAGGCCGCCGGGATGACGATCGGGTCGCCGTCGGCGATCAGCGTGTTCGGCCACTTCGCGAACACCGCGACGAAGCTGGGCAGCTCGAGCTTCACCTCGGCGGCATGATCGCGGTAGTTCAAGCCGATGCAGATGATCTTGGCCGGATTGGGGACCGGCGGCCGCAATTCGATCTCGTCGCGCCGCGAGCGATAGGCGGGCCCGGCGGCATCGGCGGCGCGCGCCGCTCGGGCGAGCACCGCGGGGCCGCCGGCCAGCACGCCCGCGACGCTGTCGGGCAGGTCGGGATCCGCCGCGAGCAGGTCGACGATGCCTCGCTCGGTCCACGCGCCCACCCGGTCCGGGCCGCCGGCGCGAAAAGTGCAAAGTTTCATTCGAACGATCAGCCTCCGGATGATGTTTGAAGGGCGTGGGCGCAGGGTATTCTTCGCGCCGAGGGGCCCGCTGCAACACTCTTCTGCCCGCCCTCACGAGTGACGGCGTCGTCTGCACCGCAACACGGTAGGCGACGCCGTTCTCGTTCACGAGCTCACCCGCCCGCGATCGATGTGGACCGTCGGGGCGCCGGCGAAGGCGGCGGTGTCGTGGGCGTCGTGGGTGACCAGCACGACCGGCACGTCGAGCGTGCTCAGGGTCTCCCGGACCTCGCCGCGGACGCGCGCGCGCGTCGTCGGGTCGAGCGCGGCGAACGGCTCGTCGAGCAGCAGGGCGCGCGGCGTCCAGGCCAGCGCGCGAGCGAGGGCGACGCGTTGGCGTTCGCCGCCCGAGAGCGCGCGCGGCCGCGCCGCGGCCAGCGCCGCGATCCCCAGCCGTTCGAGCCACGTGCGCGCGATCGCGTACCGTTGGCCGCCGCCCACGCCGCGCGCGGCCAAGCCGAACGCGACGTTGTCGAGCACGGTCAAGTGCGGAAAGAGGGCGTACTCCTGAAAGACGTACGCCACGTCGCGGCGATGCGCGGGTACGTGCGCGCGGCCGTCGTCGAGTACGCGGCCGTCCAGCGTGACGCGGCCGGCGTCGGGCCGGACCAGGCCCGCGATCGTGCGCAAGAGCGTCGTCTTGCCGACCCCGCTCGGACCGGTCAGCACGGTGACGCCGCGGTCGAACGCGACGGTGGCCTGCAGCTCGAAGCTGCGCAGCCGTTTGCGGATCGCGAGCTCGATCATACCGCGCGCTTCTCGAACACGCGCGCGGCGACGACGATGATCAGCGCGACGGTGACCAGCACGACCGCCAGCGCGCCGGACAAATCGAGGTCGCCGCTCGAGAGGCCGAGATAGACGGCGATCGGCATCGTCTGCGTGACGCCGGGCAGGTTGCCGGCGAACATGATCGTCGCGCCGAACTCGCCGAGCGCGCGCGCCCAGGCCAACACCGCGCCGCCGGCCAGCGCGGGCAGCGCCAGCGGCACCGTCACCAGCGCGAAGGTGCGCAGCGGCCCGCTGCCCAGGGTCGCCGCCGCGTCCTCGTAGACGCGCTCGACCGACCCGAAGCCCGTGCGCGCGGCGCGAATGTAGAACGGCGCGCCGACGAACAGCTGCGCCAGCACGACCGCCGCGGTGGTGAACGCCAGCCGCACGTGCAGCGCGTCGAGCGCCGGCGCGGCCCAGCCGTGGGTGCCGAACACGAACAGCAGCGCCAAGCCCGCGACGGCGGGCGGCACCACGATCGGCAGGTCGACCGCGGCGTCGGCCAGCGTGCGCCCCGGAAAGCGTCCGCGCGCCAACACGTACGCCAGCGGCGTGCCGAGCAGCAGCGTGAGCGCCAGCGAGGCCAGCGTCGTGAGGAACGAGAGGCGCAGCGCGGCGAGCGCCGGCGGTGAGGTGACCAACGCGACGAAGCGATCCGGGCTCAGGTGCGCGTACAGCGAGCCGAGCGGTACGACGATGAACGCGAGGAAAATCGCCGAGGCGAGCACGACCGCGACTCGAAGCATGCTTCGCGTCCGCTACGACCGCAGCGCGCCGGACCCTGTCGCCTCGAAGGTTACCGTCACCCGTGTGCCGCCCAGCGGCGTCGATTGGATCGCCAGCCCGTCGGCAATGGCGCGCACCAGCGCGAGGCCGCGGCCGCTCTCGGAGTCCGGTGCGGTCGGAGCGCTCGGCGGGGCGAAGCCGGTGCCGCGGTCCTCGACGGTCAGCTGCACGCGCCGCTCGTCGCGCCCGACGATCACGCGCACCGGTCCGGGCGCGTGACGCACGGCGTTCGCGATCAGCTCTCCGAACGCGAGCTCGCTGGAGAAGCGCGTCTCCGGACGTCCGGTCCACTCCGCGACGAGCGCGCCGACCTCGCGGCGCACCATCGTGCCGGTGCGTCCGTCCCCGCTGGTGAACGACCACGCCCGTTCGTCGCCGGCGACCGGTGCGGCCAGCCGGTCGAGCGCCACGGTCAGGATCGCGATGTCGTCGCTCGGCTCGTCGTCGCCGAGCACTTCTTTCATCAGCGCGCCGGCCAAGTGATCGAGGTTCTCGGGCACCAGCTCGCGGATCGCCAGCTCGATGCGGCGTTCGCCTTCCTCGAGGTCGCGCGCGAACTCCATCAGGCCGTCGGTGAACATCACCAGCGTGCTGGGCGCGCTCAGCCGCAACGCGAAGTCGACGCCCTCGTCGTCGCGCAGCCCGAGCGGCAAGCCGGCCGTCGAGAGGCGTCGAACGCCGGTCTCGTCGACGAGCAGCGGCGCCGGATGTCCGGCGCTGGCGTACGCGAAGTCGCCCGTCGCCGGGTCGAGCAGACCGAAGATCGCGGTGACGAAGACGTTGCGGCCGCTGGCGACGAGCAGCTGGCTCGCGCGGTCGAGGATCGCCGCGGGTTCGGCCGACTCGAAGGCGGCGGCGCGCAGCGCTTGACGGATCTCGCCCATGATGACGGCGGCTTCGAGCCCGTGCCCGGTCACGTCGCCGATCGTCACCGCGACGCGCCCGTCGGGGATGGTGAACGCGTCGTAGAAGTCGCCGCCGACGCGCTGCGACTCGGACGCCGCCGAGTACGACGCCGAGAAGCGCACGTCGCGCAGGATCGGCAGCTGCGCGGGCAGCATCGCGCGCTGCAGCGCGTCGGCGGTGGTGCGTTCGCGTTCGTACAGGCGCGCGTGCTCGAGCGAGAGCGCGGCGCGGCGCGCGAACTCGCGTACGACCCCGACGTCGTCGGCGTCGAAGCCGCCTTCGGTGCGCGCCAGCGCCAGCACGCCCAGCGGACCTTCGGAGCCGATCAGCGGAACGATCATCGCGGCGCTCGCGCCGGTCGGATGCAGCCACGGATCCTCGAAGCGCGGCGCCGTGAGCACGACCGGATCGATGCCGGCGACGATGCGTTCGAGCGTCGCGCCGAGCGCCGGCTGGACCGGCGTGCCCAGCCAACGGCGCGCGCCCATCTCGTCGGCGAGGTCGACGCTGCCCAGGCCCGCCAACGCGTAGCGCCCCTCCTGGTTGCGCAGCGCGACCCAGGTGCGATCGGCCAATCGCGGGACGAGCAGCGTCTTGACCGCGCCGACGGTCGCGACCACGTCGAGCGAGGCGCCCAGCCGTTCGCCGGCGCGCGAGAGGAACGCCTCGCGCTCTTCGAGCCGCTTCTGCGCGTCGACGTCGGTGGAGGTGCAGATCCAGGCGACGATCGCGCCGTCGGGATTGCGCACCGGGACCGCGTTGGCGAGGAACCAACGCGCGCGACCGCCCAGCTCGCGCAACCGCACCTCGGCGGCGAACGGTTCACCGCTGCGCACGCTGCGCGACCACTGCTCGCGAATCGCGGGCTCCTGCGGCGGATCGATCGCCGCGCGCCAACCGCCGCCGCGCGCGTTCTCGAGCGGCAGCCCCGTGTACGCGACCCAGCGGTCGTTGACGTACTCGACCTCACCCTGCGCGTTGGCGGTCCAGATCAGCTGCGGGACGACGTTGGCCAGCGAGGTGTAGCGCGCTTGGCCCGCGGCGAGCGCTTCGGCGGTGGTGCGGCCACGCGCGGCCAAGCGCAGCACCAGCTCGTTGAGCTTCACCAGGAACACCGCCAACACGATCAACGTCCCCAGCAGCTCCTCGAAGCGCGCGGCGTACCAGCCGACGGAGAAGCGCGCGCCGCCCAGCTCGCCTGCGCTGATGATCGAGACGGTGCGCGAGAGCAGCACGACGGCGAGCCAGACTTCGGTGACCGTGCGCAGCCGATCGGCTACCACCGCCAGCGCGACGATCGTCAGTACCGCGATCGCCGGCGCGACGGCCAGCGTCCAGAGCGGCTGGTAGGTGTCGCCGGCCGTCAGGTGCGGCAGCGCCGCTCCGCCGCGTATCATCCCGACGGCGGCCGCCACGAAGAGCGCCACGATCGCCAGGCCCAGCGCGCGCACGTTCCGGCGCGAAAGCTGCCAGCGTCGCCGCGCGGCCAATCCCTCGGCGATCATCAGCAGCGCGAAGCAGACGTTGCCGGCCACGTAGCACCAGGACGCGGTCTGCGGTGCCGCGCCCAGCGCGATTCCCGGCACGAACGCGTCGGGAAAGGTCAGCAGGTAGACGATCTGCCAGCCGGTGGCGACGGCGTAGGCCAACGCCGAAAGCGCCAGCTTGAGGTCGCGCGCCGATCGGTACTGCACGTACAGCAGCAGCGTCGTGAGCACGAGTGCGACGATGCCGGCGCCGACGACCGACGGCAAGAAGCCCGGCACCGTGGCGAGCCGCAGCGAGGCCAGCGGGACGCTGCAGGCCAGGAGGATCAGGAACGCGAGCGCGGTGACGATCGCGAAACGCCGGTCGTTGCCGGTCGCCGGCGCGGTCGCCACGTTTTCGATCGCGCGCGTTTCGAACTGCGTCACAGCACGCCGATCATACCCACGGCGGCGACGAAGTCGTCGCCGGAGAGGAGCGAGCCCGACCGTGCGTCCGTGGGGCGAGCGGTCGGGCTACTCGGGCGCCGAAGCGCCGGGGATCAGCGGCCGCGCTTCTTCGCGGCGACCTTGCGCGCCGGCGCCTTCTTGGCGGGGGCGGCCTTGCGCGCCGGCGCCTTCTTCGCCGCGGCCTTCTTGGCGGGAGCCTTCTTCGCGGCCGCCTTCTTCGCCGGAGCCTTGCGACCGCCGCGCGCGCTCCCGACCGCTTCCTTGAGCTCGCGACCCGCGGTGAACTTCAGCACGCGCTTCGCGGGCACGTGCACCGGCTCGCCCGTTTGCGGGTTGCGCGCGATGCGCGCGGCCCGGTCGCGGATGCGGAACACGCCGAACGGGGTCAGCGCGACCTTGTCGCCCGATTTGAGCACGGTCGTGATGCGATCGAAGAGCGCTTCGACCAGCTCGCCGACTTGCTTGCGCGGGAGCTCATGTTCTTCGGCGAGCTCGCGCACGAGTTCGGATTTCGTCAATGTTTCTTCTCGTTTCGATGAGGAGAGTTGCAGCTCGGAGAGCCGTTTGCGCCCTGATACTCCGCACCGGGCGTTCGCCCTGCAAAAAATGCGGAGGACAACGGCAAATTTTGCGCGCAACGACGCCCGGATGCGGCTTTTCCACAGCCTGGCGGCGGCGTTGCTGCTCCTCTCCATGGGGCCGCCGCCGGCGGCGCTCGGCGCGACCGGCGGTGCGGAGCCGGCCGGACCGCGTGTCGTGGTGACGTTGCCGGCCGGCGCGCGCGGACCGCTGACCGGGCGCGTCTACGTCGCGTTCTCCCGTACCGCGTCGCCGGAACCGCGCACGGTGGCCGGCGATCTCGCCGACAGCGTCCCGTTCTTCGCCCGGGACGTGGGCGCGTGGCGAGCGGGCCAGCGCGTCGCGATCGGTGCGGACACGGCCGGCTACCCGGTCCCGGCGCTGCGCGACATGCCGCCGGGCACCTATTACGCGCAAGCGATTTTCAGCGTCTATACGCGCTATCCGCGTGCCGACGGCCACGTGATCTGGGCCCATCAGGATCACTGGGAAGGCCAAGAATTCGGCCTGAGCCCGGGCAATCTCGTCAGCGCGGTGACGCGCGTGCGGATCGGGCCCGGCGCGCCGCCGATCGTGCTGGCGCTGACCCGCGTGCTGCCGCCGGTGCGCGTTCCGGCCGACACGCCGTGGGTCGTCCACGTGCGCATCCGCAGCGCGCTGCTCTCGCACTTCTGGGGCGTACCGCAGTATCTGGGCGCGACGGTGCTGTTGCCGAAAGGCTACGCGCTGCACCCGCAGCGCCGCTATCCGGCCGTCTACCAGCAGACGCACTTCACGCTGCGCGCGCCGTTCGGCTTCGATCCGAGCGCCAAACCGCCGACCGCCGCGGAGCAAAACCGGCTGGCGCGCTTCGGCGGGCGCGCCAGCCGCTACGCGTTCACGCGGGCCTGGATGCGCGGTGACGCGCCTCCGATGGTCGCGGTGACGTTCCTGCACCCGACGCCGTATTACGACGACTCCTACGCCGTCGACTCGGTCAACGACGGACCGTACGGCACCGCGATCATGACCGAGCTGATCCCGTATCTGGAAAAGCGCTTCCATTTGATCGCCGCCGGCGACGCGCGTTTCCTGATCGGCGGTTCGACGGGCGGCTGGGAAGCGCTGGCGCTGCAGATCTACCACCCGAACGACTTCAACGGCGCGTGGGGGCTGTATCCCGATCCGGTCGATTTTCACCGCTTCCAGCTCGGCGATCTCTACACGGACGCCAACGCGTTCTACGAGCCGTATGCCGCGTGGAATCTCGCCGAGATCGGCGCGCAGCGGCGCGCCGACGGCCTCCAGGTCGAGACGATGCGTGGTGAGAGCCGGCTCGAGTACGTGCGCGGCTCACACGGGCGCTCGACGGAGCAGTTCAACGCCTGGGACGCCGCGTGGGGACCGATCGGTGCCGACGGGTATCCGCGCGAGCTGTGGGACAAGCACACCGGCCGTATCGATCGCGGCGCCGTGCTGTGGTCGCGCGCGCACGGTTACGACTTGACCGACTACCTCGTGCGCAATTGGGCGCGCATCGGCCGATCGCTGGTCGGCAAACTGCACGTGGACGTCGGCGACGCCGACGACTACTACCTGAACCTCGCTTGCTACCGCATGCAGCACGCGTTAGCCCACCTGACCCCCGGTCCGCAGGCGGAGTTTCGTTATGGCCGGCCGCTCGCGCCGCACGGATGGCAGAGCACCTCGGATCTGGGATTCTTGCGCGCCATGTGGGCACGCGTGCCGAGCGCGCTGCGCCCTTGACGCTCCCGCGGGCCTGTGATAAGGTCCGTGCACATGTCCTTCACCTGTTGTCTCTCGATGATGCAGTGTTCCACGGGCCTTCGGACCCGGCGGTCGGCAACGTCATGAGGCGATAACGGCATCGCAGCGACGTTTTGAGCCCCCGCCATCCGGCGGGGGCTCTTCGTTTTTCCGGGGAGTACGATGAGCAAGCTCGACGTCGAACGTGCCAAGGCGCAGAGCCGCGGCCTGCGCGGCGATATCGCCGAGGAGTTGGCGCGGCCGACGGCACGTTTCGACGAAGAATCCGCCGCGCTGCTGAAGTTTCACGGTAGCTACCAGCAAGAGAACCGCGATCGGCGCAAGGCGGCGCGCGCGGGCGAGGCGGAGCGCGCCTACGGCTTCATGGTGCGCGTGCGCGCGAGCGGGGGCCGCGTGCCGGCGCGCTTGTGGTGCGCGGTCGACGACCTCGCCGACCGGCACGGCGACGGCACGATTCGGGTGACGACGCGCCAAGGACTGCAGCTCTACGGCGTCCCCAAGCACGACCTGCGCGCGACGATCGGCGAGGTGATCGCGAACCTGGGTACGACGCTGGCGACCTGCGGCGACGTGGTGCGCAACATCGTCGCGCCGCCGTGGCCGTACGCGCACCCGGCGTATGCGCACGTGCGCGAGATCGCCGCATCGATCGCGCGGGCGACGTTGCCGCGCACCGGCGGGTATCTGGAGATTTGGCAGGACGGCGAGCGCGTCCACGCCGAGGGAGACGAGGACGACCCGCTCTACGGCGCCGCCTATCTGCCGCGCAAGTTCAAGATCGCGGTGACGGTGCCGGGCGACAACAGCGTCGACCTCTACACCAACGACCTGGGCATCGTCCCGGTGCTCGACGCCGACGGCGCGACGATCGCCTACGATCTGACCGCGGGCGGCGGCCTCGGGCGCACGCACGGCAAGACGACGACCTTTCCGCGCCTGGCCGACGAGCTGGCGTCGGTGTCGCCCGAGCGGCTGCTCGACGCGGTGTGCGCGATCGTCGCGGTGCAGCGCGACTTCGGCGACCGCACCGACCGGCGCCACGCGCGCCTGAAGTATCTGCTGGCCGAACGCGGCGCGGCGTGGTTCCGCGCCGAAGTCGAGCGGGTGGCGGGCTTCGCGCTCGGGCCGTGGCTGCCGCTGCCGGCGTGGAACGACGTCGCGCGCTTCGGCTGGCACGCGCAAGGCGACGGGCGCTGGTTCTACGGCCTGCACGTCGCCAGCGGCCGCGTCGCGGACACCGGCGCGGCGCAGCTCAAGCGCGCGCTGCGCGCGCTGGCCGAGCGCGGCGTCGACCTCGTCGCGACGCCGGGCCAGCAGCTGCTGCTCGTCGACGTGACGGCCGATCGGCGTGCCGCCGTCGAGGACGTGCTGCGCGCGCACGGCGTGGGCGATCCCGCGGCCGTTTCGCCCGTGCGCCGGCGTGCGCTGGCGTGCCCCGCGCTGCCGACCTGCGGCCTGGCGCTGGCGGAATCGGAGCGCGTGATGCCCGACGTGTTGAGCGCGATCGAGGACGCGCTCGCGCGGGCCGGGCTGCCGCGGGAGGCGATCGCGATTCGCATGACCGGCTGCCCCAACGGGTGCGCGCGCCCGTACCTGGCCGAGATCGGGATCGTCGGGCAGAGCCTCGATCGGTACCAGATCTATCTGGGCGGCACGGCGGCTTCGACGCGGCTGGCGCAACCGTGGCGCGACGGCGTGCGCGCCGCCGAGATCGCCGCGTCGCTCGCGCCGCTGTTCGTCGCGTTCCGCGGCGAGCGCCGCGACGGCGAGACGTTCGGCGACTGGGCGGCGCGCGCGGTGACGGCGCCGGTTCCGGCATGACGCCGGCCGCACGCGCGCGCGCGCTGGTGGCGCGGACGCTGGCCGCCCACCCGGGGCGCGTCGCGCTCGCGTGCTCGTTCGGTGGGCCGGCCGGGATGGTGCTGCTCGACCTCGTCGCGCGGCTCGACCGCAGCGTGCCGGTCTACTATCTCGACACCGGCCTCTTGTTCCCCGAGACCTACGAGCTGGTCGAACGTGCGTCGCGGCGCTACGGCATCGTGCCGCAGGCGGTGCGGCCGCGGCTCTCGCTCGGTGCGCAGGCCGCCCTGCACGGCCAAGCGCTGTGGGAGCGCGATCCCGACCGCTGCTGCGCCCTGCGCAAAGTCGAACCGAACCGTGCCTTCGTCGCGGGCTACGCGGCGTGGCTGACCGGGATTCGGCGCGCGCAGACCGTGCAGCGCGCCGACGTCGTGCCGGTCGCCGACGAGGACGGTGTGCGAAAGATCAGCCCGCTGCACGATTGGAGCGACGCCGAGGTGTGGGCGTACGTCAACGCGCACGACGTGCCGGTCAACGCGCTGCACGCCGACGGCTACCCGAGCATCGGCTGCGTGCCGTGCACGCAGCGGCCGCTCGACCCCGCCGATCCCCGCTCGGGGCGCTGGGCCGGCTTCGGCAAGACCGAGTGCGGGCTGCACCTGCCGCCGGCGGCGGCCGCACCGGCGGGAGAAGCCGTCAGTGCGAGCGCGGCGGGGGCGGCGAGCTGACGGCCGGGACGACGATCGTGTTGGCCGGATCGTTCCAGCCGGTGAAGGCCTCGCTGATGAAGCCGTTGGCGCAGGTACGCGGCAAGTACGTCGCCTTGTCGTAGGTGCAGGTCATCGCCGCCTGGATCGATTGCGGCGTCGTGCCGACCGGCGGTGCGAGCGTGATCTGGTAGACGCCCAGGACCTTGCCGTCCTCGGTCCGGTCGGGCAGCGCGCGGATGTGCGTGGCGTCGAGCATGCTCTGCACCATGCCCGGGTCGGACGAGGCGTCGGGAGCGAGATCGTGGACGCTCCACGCGCCGCCGTTCATGCGCGTGTAGACCTTGCCGTCGGCCGAGATCGACTCGCTGACGACCGTCCCGCCGGCCATGATCAGCCGCATCCGCTTCGTCGGCACCTCGACGGTCATCGTTCCGGCCACCCCGCTGCCGGTCGGACCGCTCATCTCGAGCCGGAACGACTGCACTTTGGCCAGCGCCCCCACGATGCGCGCGCCCAGACCCGAGGGATCGTTGGCCGGCGCGGTCGCCGCGCGGGCCGCTTCCGGACCGGCCGCGAGCGCGCTCGCGGCAGCGAGGGCGGCCACGAAACCGAGCCCGCGTCGGCGCGAGTCACAGCGGGCATGTCCGCGCTGTTCGACCCCTACCAGACGCGCGAGGTTCGCGTGCGCAATCGGATCGTCGTCTCGCCGATGTGCGAGTACTCGTCGACCGACGGTTTCGCCAACGACTGGCACCTCGTGCACCTGGGGAGCCGGGCGGTCGGCGGTGCGGGCCTGGTGCTCACCGAGGCGATCGCGGTGACGGCCGACGGGCGTATCTCGCCGCAGGACCTGGGAATTTGGCAGGACGCGCACGTCGAGAACCTTGCCCGGATCGCCCGCTTTTGCAACGAGCAGGGCGCTGTATGGGGGACACAGTTGGCCCACGCGGGCCGTAAGGGCTCGACCCTGCGCCCGTGGGAGGGGAACGGTGCGGTGCCGCCGGCCGACGGGGGCTGGACCCCGGTGGGCCCCACCGACGCGCCGTTCTCGCCGACCTATCCGATCCCGCACGCGCTCGACGAGAGTGAGATCGCGGAGATCATCGCGGCGTTCGTCGCGGCCGCCCAGCGCACGCTGGCCGCCGGTGGCCAGGTCATCGAGCTGCACGCCGCCCACGGCTACCTGGTCCATCAGTTCCTCTCGCCGCTGGTCAACACGCGCACCGACCGCTGGGGCGGCTCGTTCGAGAACCGCACCCGGCTGGTCCGCGAGATCGCGCGCGCGGTGCGGACCGTCTGGCCCGAGCGCTTTCCGTTGTTCGTGCGCGTCTCCGCCACCGATTGGGTCGCGGGCGGCTGGGACGTCGAACAGACGATCGAGCTGGCGCGCGCCCTGCGCGGCGAGGCGGTCGACCTGATCGACGTCAGCTCGGGCGGCGCGGTTCCGGTCGCGCCCGACGCGATTCCGGTCGGGCCGCTGTACCAGACGCCGTTCGCGCAGCGCGTCCGGCACGAAGCGGGCATCGCGACCGGTACGGTCGGCATGATCGTCGAGCCGGCCGACGCCGACGCGATCGTCGCCGACGGTCGCGCCGACCTCGTGTTCCTGGCGCGCGAGCTGCTGCGCGATCCGTACTGGCCGTTGTTCGCCGCGCGCGCGCTGGGGACCGAAGTAAACTGGCCGCCGCAGTACCAGCGCGCACGTGGAGATCGTGCAAAGATGCGGGTGCCGTCGACCGTCTAGCGGAAAAACAACGCGTGCGGATTCTGATCGTAGAGGATGACGAGCGCATCGCCGGTCCGGTCGCGGACGATCTGCGGCGCCAACGGCACGTCGTCGACGTGGCCGACGACGGGCGCAGCGGCCTGGACTTCGCGCGGTCGGGCGCGTACGACCTCATGCTGCTCGACATCATGGTCCCGGGGACCGACGGCTTGACGATTTGTCGACGATTGCGCGAAGGCGGGGATCACGCCATGATCCTGATGATCACCGCGCGCGACGGCGTCGAAGACAAGGTGGCCGCGCTCGACGCCGGCGCCGACGACTATCTGGTCAAGCCGTTCGACCTGGCCGAGCTCTCGGCGCGCGTACGGGCGGTCTCGCGGCGCTCGCGTGAAGCGCGCCCGCTGCTGCTGCAGCACGGCGACCTGACCATCGACCAGCGCGCCGCGCGCGTCTCGTACGGCGGCAAGACGATCCCGCTCACGCGCACCGAGTACGCGATCCTCGAGACGCTGATGCGCAACACGCGACAGATCTTCACCCGCGCCATGCTGCACGAGCGAGTGACGACGTTCGAGAACGGCGGCGGTCCCGAGTCGATCAAGACGCACGTCGCCAACCTGCGGCGGCGTCTGCGTGAAGCCGGCTGCCCACACGATCCGATCGAAACGGTATACGGGAGCGGCTACCGGCTCGCCGACCCGTGAACGTCGTGCGGGCGGCGGTCCCGCGCCCGCTCGAACGACGCCTGCTGATCGCGTACCTGGGCGCATTCGCGGTCGTCATCGCACTTTTCGCGCTTGCGCTGCGCTTCGTCTTCTTCGAGACGCTGCAGACGCAGATCACGGCCCGGCTCGACACGCTGGCGCGCGCCGGGACCGCATCGGTCACCTTCACGCCGCACGGCTTCATCGTCGACCAGGAGAGCTTGGGCGGCTTCTCGGTCGTGCCGCGCACCGAAGGGCTGCAATGGTATGACGAAACCGAGCACCTCGTCGCGACGCGTGGTCTGGTGCCGCCAGGACCGCTGGCACCGACCGAAGGCCGAGAGACGTTCCACATCGCCGGCGGCACGCTCGACACGTACACGGTCGAGCTCGAAGTGCCCGGCACCGGCCGCTCTCGCGGCTGGGTGCGCGCGAGCGAGTCGGAAGATACGCTGACGGCCTCGAGCAAAGCGCTCGACATCGCGATCGCGTCCGGTGCGCTGTTGGCGATCATCGTCGGCGCGTACGGCGGATCGCGCTTGGCGCGCGTCGCCGTCGAACGCGACGAAGCCAGCATGAGCCGGTTGCGCGAGTTCACCGCCGACGCCGCGCACGAGCTGCGCGCGCCGGTCTCCGCACTGGCCGGCACGGCCGACGTTGCGTTGCGCGAAGAGCCCGATCTGCCGCTGCGCACGCAGCGCCGGCTGCACGCGATCCACGAGATCGCCGACGACATGCGGCGCTTGGTCGACGACTTGCTGATCTTGGCGCGCGCGACGCAGTCGCTCGAGCGCGAGATCTTCGTCATCGATCTGCGCGACATGCTCGATCGATTGCAAGGCCGGTTCACCAAGCCGGCGCGCGAGCGCGACATCGCCTTTCGCATCGCGCCGAGCGATCCGATGCGCATCTACGGCAACCCCGATCAGATCGAGCGCATCGTCGCGAACTTGGTCGACAACGCGATCAAGTATACCGAGCGGGGCGGCAGCGTCGCGATCGCCTGCGCGAGCGACGAGACGCGTTTGTGGATCACTGTGCGCGACTCCGGAATCGGGATCGCGCCCGAGCACCGCGAGCGCGTCTTCGACCGCTTCTGGCGGGCCGATCCGGCCCGCGCGAGCGAGTCTGGGACCGGGCTGGGACTGGCGATCGCGCGAGCGCTCGCACGCAGGCACGGTGGAGACATCGCGGTAGTGAGCGAGCTGGGACGCGGCAGCACGTTCACGCTGACGTTGCCGCGCCGCCCGCCCGCGTTGTCTTGACGATTTCCTGACTGGGACGCGCGAAAATGGCGCAAATGACGCCCCAACCTACCGTCGTCGAAGTCAAGTCGCTCATCGACCAACTCTCGCGCACCGAGCGCACCGAGCTCACCCACTGGTTGCTCCAGCGCTACATCGCCGGCGGTTCGACCGACGCCGAGCGCGAGCAGGCGGCGCGGGCCGAAACCGCGGGCGCCGGAAGCAGTCCGCACCGCGACTGACGCGCTCGTTCGTCCCGGCGTGTACCACGAGCCCCGTTCCGCGCGGAACGGGGCTCGTCGCTTCTCCGGCAGCGGAAGGCTTCTCGGGCGCCGCGCGGTATCGCTTGCTCGTGGGCCCTGCCCGGGGGAGAGAGGCATGATCCCAGCCGCTTTCGAGTACCGCCGCGCGGACTCGGTTCCCGCAGCACTTTCGGCCTTGGCCGAGCTCGGCGACGACGCCCGCGTTCTGGCGGGCGGCCAGAGTCTGATTCCGGCGATGCGCTACCGGTTCGCGCGGCCGGCGGCGCTGATCGACATCAATCCGATCGCCGCGCTCGAGTTCGTGCGCGACAACGAGGACGGCTTGGTGCTCGGCGCGCTCTTGCGCGACGCCGCGCTCGAGCGCGCGCCCGGTCTGCGCAGCCGCTACCCGCTGTTGGCCGACGTCTCCCGCGTGGTCGCCGACCCGGTCGTACGCCAGATGGGGACGATCGTCGGCAGCTTGTGCCACAACGACCCCTCGGGTGATTGGCCGGTCGCGGCGCTCGCGGCGCGTGCGTCGGTCGCGGTGAGCTCGAGGGCGGGCGCGCGCGTCGTGCCGATCGACGAGTTCCTGGTCGACACGTTTGCGACCGCGGTCGCCGCGGGCGAGATGGCGACCGAGGTACGCTTTCCGGCATCGGGCGATCGCACCGCGGGCTCGTACCAGAAGATCGAACGCAAGGTCGGCGACTTCGCCACCGCGTCGGCCGCGGTGCAGCTGCGGCTGACCGCCGACGGGACGATCGCCGAGGCCGGCGTCGCGATCGGCGCGGCCGGACCCACGGCCTTGCGCGTCGGCGCGGCCGAGGCGCTGCTGCGCGGCGCCGCGCCGACCCTGGACGCGATTCGCGCGGCCGCCGCGGAAGCCGAGAAATTGGCCGATCCGGTCGCCGACCAGCGCGGCTCGATCCGCTACAAGAAGGCGATGGCGGGCGTCTTGGTCGCCCGCGCGCTGACCGTCGCGCTCGAACGGCTCGGCGTGGGAGGGCTGCGATGACGATCTCGGTGACGGTCAACGGCACGCGCTACGAGCGCGACGTCGAGCCGCGCACGCTGCTGGCGTACTTCTTGCGCGAGACGCTCGGCCTGACGGGGACGCACGTGGGCTGCGATTCGTCGAGCTGCGGCGTGTGCACGGTCGTGCTCGACGGCGAGAAAGCGGTCAAGTCGTGCACGATGTTCGCCGTGCAGGCCGACGGCCACGACGTCATGACGGTCGAAGGGCTGGCGCAGGGCGGCAAGCTGCACCCGCTGCAGCAAGCGTTCTGGGATTGTCACGGTCTGCAGTGCGGCTATTGCACGCCGGGGATGCTGATGACCTCGTACGCGTTTCTCGCGCGCAACCCCGACCCGAGCGATGCGGAGATCCGCGAAGGTATCTCCGGTAACCTGTGCCGCTGCACCGGGTATCAGAACATCGTCGAAGCCGTCCACCAGGCTGCCGCCGCGCGAAGCGGCGAGCCGGTGAGCGCGTAGGAGCGAAGCGATGAGCGCGACGACCGAACCGCCGACCGAGCGGCACGCCATCGGCCAGTCGATGAAGCGCAAGGAAGATCCGCGCTTCATTCAAGGCAAGGGCCGTTACGTCGACGACATCACGCTGCCGGGGATGCTGTGGCTGGCGCTGACGCACAGCCCGTATCCCCACGCGCGCATCGTCAAGATCGACAAGGCCGCCGCGCTCGCCGTTCCCGGTGTGCTGGCGGTGCTGACGGCCGAAGACCTCGCGGCGCACGGGCTGAGCTGGATTCCGACCTTCCACGGCTACGACAAGCAGATGGTCCTGGCCGACGGCAAGGCGCTCTTCCAGTTCCAGGAAGTCGCCGGGGTGATCGCGACCTCGCGCGAGGCGGCCTTCGACGGTGCCGAGCTGGTCGAGGTCGAGTACGATCAGCTCACGCCGGTCGTCGATCCGTTCGTCTCGAAGACCGACGCGACGCTGGTGCGCGAAGACCGCGAAGCGAAGACCAACCACATCTATCACTGGGAAGTCGGCGACCGCGAGCAGACCGACGCCGCGCTGGCGGCGTCCGACGTCTCGATCGCGCAGCGCATCGTCTTCCAACGCTGTCACCCCGCGCCGCTCGAGCCGTGCGGCATCGTGGCCGACATGAACCCCGCCACCGGCCGCCTGACGCTGTACATGACCTCGCAGGCGCCGCACGCGCATCGCACCGTCGTCTCGCTGGTCACCGGGATCCCCGAAGACAAGATCCACGTCGTTTCGCCCGACATCGGCGGCGGCTTCGGCAACAAGGTCCCGGTCTACGCCGGCTACGTGGTCGCGGCGGCGGCGTCGGTCGTGCTCGGCGTCCCGGTCAAGTGGATCGAGACGCGCACCGAGAATCTGACCACCACCGGGTTCGCGCGCGACTACCACATGGACGTCTCGATCGGCGCGACCAAGGACGGCCGGGTGACGGCGCTGCGCGTCGCGACCGTCGCCGACCACGGCGCGTTCGACGCCGCCGCCGACCCGACGAAGTATCCGGCCGGCTTGTTCGGGATCGTGACCGGCTCGTACGACTTCCCGGTCGCGTTCACCGAGCTGGACGCGTACTTCACCAACAAGGCTCCGGGCGGGGTCGCCTACCGCTGCTCGTTCCGCGTCACCGAGGCGTCGTACGCGATCGAGCGCGGGATGGATGTGCTGGCCTCCAAGCTCGGCATGGACCCCGCGCAGCTGCGGCTGAAGAACTTCGTGCGCAAGGACCAGTTCCCGTATCCCTCGCCGCTGGGCTTCGTCTACGACTCGGGCGACTATCACACGACGCTGCAGAAAGCGCTCGACACGGTCGGCTATCAGGCGCTGCGCCGGGAACAAGCCGAAAAGCGCGCGCGCGGCGAGCTGATGGGGATCGGCATCTCGACCTTCACCGAAGTCGTCGGCGCCGGACCCAGCAAGCTGTTCGACATCATGGGGATCAAGATGTTCGACAGCGCCGAGATCCGCGTCCATCCGACCGGCTCGGCGATCCTGCGCGCGGGAACGAAGTCGCAGGGCCAAGGGCACGAGACGACCTGGGCGCAGATCGCCGCCGAAGAGCTCGGACTCGATCCACAGAACATCCTGGTGGAAGAAGGCGACACCGACACCGCGCCTTACGGTCTGGGGACCTACGCCAGCCGCAGCACGCCGGTGGCCGGCGGCGCGATCGCGATGGCCGCGCGCCGCATCCGCGAGAAAGCGCGCGCGATCGCCGCGCACCTGCTCGAAGCACCGCTCGACGACGTCGAGTGGGAGAACCACGCCTTCCACGTCAAGGGGTTGCCGGACAGCAAGGTGACGATGCAGGAAGTCGCCTTCGCCGCCTACACCAATCCCGCGCCCGACAGCGAGCCCGGCCTCGAGGCGACGTTCTACTACGATCCGCCGAACATGACGTTCCCCTACGGCGCATACCTGGCCGTCGTCGACGTGGACAAGGACACCGGCGCGGTCAACGTGCGGCGTTTCTTGGCGATCGACGACTGCGGCACGATCATCAACCCGATGATCGTCGAAGGACAGATCCACGGCGGCCTGACCGAGGGCTTCGCGATCGCCTTCATGCAGGAGATCCCCTACGACGCCGACGGTAATCACCTGGCGACGAACTTCACCGACTACCTCGTGCCGACGGCGCTCGAAACGCCCACATGGGAGACCGACAAGACGGTCACGCCGAGCCCGCACCACCCGATCGGGGCCAAGGGCGTCGGGGAGAGCCCGAACGTCGGGTCGCCGGCCGCGTTCGTCAACGCGGTCATGGACGCGCTCGCCCCGCTGGGCGTGACGCACATCGACATGCCGCTCACGCGCGACAAGGTGTGGAGCGCGATCCAGGCGGCGAACGGATGAGGAGTCGCTGAGGGGCCGATGGCGTTCTTCGCCCGGCTCGCCGAGCTCGAGCGCGCGCACGTCGCCTTCGCGATCGCGACCGTCGTCGGCCGGCGCGCGCCGGTCAGCGCGCACCTGGGCGATCGCGCGTTGGTGCTGGCCGACGGGACGATGCACGGCTTCGTCGGCGGCTCGTGCTCGCGCGACCTGGTGCGGCGCGAGGCGCTGCGGGCGATTCGCGACGGGCGGCCGCGGCTGGTGCGCATCGTGCCCGACGAAGACGAGTTCGCCGGCGCCGGCGTGGAGGAACGCGAGGTCTCGGTGGTGCGCATGGGGTGCGCCTCCGAGGGGGCCGTCGAGGTCTTCGTCGAGCCGCACGTCCCGCTACGCGCGCTGGTCGTCGTCGGCGACGGTCCCGTCGCCGACGCCTTGTCGCGCTTGGCCGTGCAGGTGCGCTACGACGTGCTGCGCGTGGTGGCCGCCGACGAGTACGACGACCTCGACGCGACGCCGGGGGTGCGCGCGGTGCGGCTGGGCGATCTGGCCGACGAGCTGGCGCGCCGGGGCGCGAGCGCCTGCGCGCGGCTGACCGCCGTCGTCGCCTCGCAGGGCCACTACGACGAAGAGGCGCTGGCGACGCTGTTGGCCGTCGATCCGGCCTTCGTCGGCTTGTTGGCGAGCCGCAAGCGCGCGGCGTCCGTCGGCGCGTCGCTCGCGCTGCGCGGCGTGGCGCCCGACCGCGTGGCGCGCGTCCAGGCGCCGGTCGGTCTCGACCTGGGCGCGCGCAGCGCCGGCGACGTCGCGATCGCGATCCTCGCGCAACTGGTCGGCGTCGACCCGGGCGACGCGCCCGGCTACGAGGCGGCGTGCGCGCCCGCGCTGCGCGATCCCGTCTGCGGGATGGAGGTGGCGTTCGACGACCGGCACCCGCGCCACGAGCACGCCGGTCAGGTCTACGCGTTCTGCTGCGAGGGTTGCCGCACGGCGTTCGCCGCCGAGCCGGAGGCGTATCTCGTCGCCGGCGGCGCGACGTGACCGCCGACCGCATCGCCGAACGGTTCGCCGAACGGGGCTACGTCGCCACCGACGCGGTCGCGACCGCGCTCGAGCTGGCGCTGGTGCTCGAAAAGCCGCTGCTGATCGAAGGGCCGGCCGGCGTCGGCAAGACCGAGAGCGCGAAGGTGCTCGCCGAGGTGCTCGGCACCGAGCTGATCCGGCTGCAATGCTACGAGGGGATCGATGCGGCCAGCGCGCTCTACGAGTGGAACTACCCCAAGCAGCTGCTGCGCATCCGGCTGACCGACGGAACGCACGAGTCGGCGCGCGAGCGCGAGGCGGAGATCTTCGCCCGCGACTTCTTGCTCGAACGCCCGCTCTTGCAGGCGATCACGCGCGAACGCGCGCCGGTGCTGCTGGTCGACGAGATCGACCGGGCCGACGAGGCGTTCGAGGCGTTCTTGCTCGAGCTGCTCGGCGAGTTCCAAGTCACCATCCCGGAGCTGGGCACGATTCGCGCGCGCGCCAAGCCGGCGGTGATCGTCACCTCGAACCGCACCCGCGAGCTGTCCGACGCGCTGCGCCGGCGCTGTCTGTACCTGTGGATCGACTATCCCAGCGCCGAGCACGAGCTGGCGATCTTGCGAGTTCGGCTGCCGGGCATCGACGAGCGGCTCGCCGAGCAGATCGTCGCGTTCGTCGGCTGGCTGCGCGAGCAGCCGTTCCAAAAAGTGCCGGGCGTCGCCGAGAGCCTGGACTGGGCGCTGGCGCTCACCAAGCTGCACCGCGACGCGCTCGACGAAGCGACGCTCGAACGCACGCTGGGCTGCGTGCTCAAGGTGCGCGAGGACTGGGAGCTGTTTCGCGCGCAGCAGGCCCGTTGGATGCCGCTGCTGCGGCCCGATGCCGTGCCGGTACCGGTCGCGAAATCCGACTACGGGATCGGCAGCGTGCGCGCGAACCGCGCGTGAGCGCTCCCGCCGCGCTCAGCCGCGCCGTCGCCGAGTTCACCGCGCTGCTGCGCGGCGAGTACGGATTCGCCGTCGGGCAACTGGAGACGCACGAGGCGCTGCGCGCCGCGGAGCTGCTCGGGATCGGCGACGAGGTGCGCTTGCGGCACGCGTGGCGGCTGGTCTACAGCACGACGCGCGACGAGGCGGCGCGCTTCGACGAGGCGTTCGCCGCGTTCTTCCACGCGCCGCGCGGCGTGCGCCAACCGGCGCCGCGCGCGCGCCGGCCGCGCTCGCAGCCCGGCGAGAGCCGTGAGGGACGGCGGCAAACCGACGAAGGCGGTGACGCGGCCACCCGCTGGACCGAGCTGCGCGCGCGCTTCAGCCCGGGGATCGGACGCACGCCGCCGCCACGTCTGGACGCCGAGGGGATCGAGCGGATGTTGACGGTCGCTGAACGGCTCGTCGCTCGAGCGCGGCTGGTGCAAGCACGCCGCTGGCGCGCGGACCCGCGCGGGCCGCGCGTCGACGTGCGGCGGACCGTGCGCGCCAGCCTCGCGACCGGTGGCGAACCGCTCGCGCTGCGGCGCGCGGCGCACCCGTTGCGGCAGGCGCGCTTCGTCGTGCTGATCGACGGCAGCCGCTCGATGGCCGCGTACGCCGCGCCGATGCTGCGCTTCGCGCACGCGCTGGCGCGCCGTACCCGTCGCGCGCACGCGTTCGTGTTCTCGACCGCGCTGCGCGAGATCACCGAGCTGCTGCGCGACCCGCACCTGCCGCAGACCGGTTTGCCGATGTTGGACGACGCGTGGGGCGGCGGCACGCGCATCGGCGCGAACCTCGCCGCGTTCGCGCGCGGTCCGCACGCGCGCCGCGTGCGCGCCGACACCGTCGTGCTGATCTTCAGCGACGGGCTCGACGTCGGCAACCTCGACGCGCTCGAACGCGCGCTGCGCGCGCTGCGCGGGCGTGCGGCCGCCGTGCTGTGGCTCAACCCGCACGCCGGCGCGCCGGGCTTCGAGCCGGCTGCCGGCGGAATGCGCCGCGCGCTGCCGTACGTCGACGCGCTGCTGCCGGCGGCGAGCGACGCGGACTTCGCGGCCCTCCCGGCGGCCGTGGGGAAGCTGCTCTCGGCTTGACGGGCGGTTACGGTCGCGAGCGCGTCACCCGGTCCACGACGGCGCCGGCTTCGCCGAGATAGCCGGCCGGATCCAACAGCCGCTCCAACGATGCGCGATCGAGGACGGCGGCGATCGTCGCGTCGGCGGCGAGCGCGTCGAGAAACGCGACCTGCTCGTCGAGCGCGCGGGCGGCGGCCGCCTCGACCGCCGTGTGCGCCGGGCCGGCGCCGATCTTCTCGGCGAGCGCCATGGCGACGGCTTCGCTCACGATGAGGCCGCCGGTAAGATCCAGGTTGCGCCGCATGCGCGCGGTGTCGACCGTCATGCCCTCGGTCAGCGCGCGCGCTTGCGCGAAAGCCGCCGACGCGAGCACGACCAGCTCCGGCAGCGCGATCTCCTCGCTCTGCCAGGGACCGGTCGAGCGCTGGTGGTCGCCCGGCATGGCGGCGAGAAGCGTCGGCAAGAGCGCGTCGACGCCGCGCGCCGCCGCCAGCACGTACTCGCACGCGATCGGGTTGCGTTTGTGGGGCATCGCGCTCGATCCGCCGCGGCCGGGCGCTTGGGGCTCGAAGACCTCGGCGACCTCCGTTTGCATCAGCAGCATGACGTCGGTCGCGATCGTCGCGAGGCTGCCGCACACCAGCGCGATCGCGGCGGCGAGGTCGACGATGCGGCTGCGGTCGACGTGCCACGGCGCGTCGGGCGCCGCCAGGTCGAGCTCGCGCGCCAGCGCCAGCGTCACGTCGCGGCCGCGCGTGCCCAGCGATGCCAGGGTGCCGACCGCGCCGCCGAACTGCACGACCCGCGCGCGCTCGGCTGCGGCGCGCAGTCGTTCGCGGCCGGAGAGCAGCGGCGCGAGCCAGGTCGCGCAGACGTAGCCGAACGTCACCGGCAGCGCGTGCTGGAGGTGCGTGCGCCCCACCATCAGGTCGTCGCGATGCGTCTGCGCGCGCGCGGTGAGCGCCGCGACGACGGCGCTCAGGTCGGCCTCCAGCAGCGTGACGGCGTCGCGCAGCTGCAGCACGGTCGCGGTGTCGAGCACGTCCTGCGTCGTCGCGCCCCAGTGGACGTATCCGCCCGCGTCCGTGCCCGTCAGCGCGGCGAGCTGCTTCGTCAGCGGGACGACCGGATAGCCGACGTTCTGCGCCGACGCCGCCAGCGCCGTCAGGTCGATGCGTTCCGGATCGGCGGCCGCCGCGATCGCGTCCGCCGCCGCGCCGGGAATGACCCCGGCCGCGCCCTCCGCGCGCGCCAAGGCGACCTCGAACGCGAGCATCTTCGCGACGCGGTTGCGCGCCGAAAAGATCGCGCGCATCGCCGCCGTCCCGTAGAGCTCGCCGAAGAGCTCGTCTTGGCGCACGCGGATCAGACCGCGAGGAAGGCCGTCTCGCCCTCGCCTTGCAGCACGACGTCGAAGCGATACGTCGCCACGCCGCCGGCATCGGCGACGCGCTCGGCGATCAGCGTCGCGCGCACGCTCTCGTCGGCGATCGAGCGCAGCAGCGGGTCCGCCGCGTTGGCCTCGGCCAGGTCGCTGAAGTAGACGCGCGTCGTCAGCCGCTTGAGCAAACCGCGCGCGAACACCGAGAGGTTGACGTGCGGCGCTTGCTGCACCGCGCCCTCGCCCGGCAACGCGCCGGGCAGCACGGTGCGGAACGCGAAGCTTCCGTCGGGGCTCGTGCAGCAGCGGCCGAAGCCGCGGAAGTGCGGATCGCGCGCGCCGTTGCGATCGTCCTGCGGATCCGGATAGAAGCCGTTCGCATCGGCTTGCCACACCTCGAGCACGCCGTCCGGAACGATCTCGTGGTCGCCGTCGTAGAGGGTGCCCTCGATGCGGATCGGCGTCCCCGCCGCGCCTTCGCGCGTGAGGTCGGCCCAGGTCGGATGGTTGAGGCCTTCGCGGAAGAACGGCCCGACGGTCTGCGAGCTGGTGGGAATCGGCACTACCGGTTCTCCATCGGCGTCTCGTCGCGCCCGCGCATCACGATGTCCCACCGATAGCCCATCGAGTACTCGGCTTGGCTGAGATCGGGGACGTAGGTCGAGATCATCCGTTCGCGTGCCGCTTGATCGGCCACGCTGTGGTAGACCGGATCCCATGCCATCAGCGGATCGCCCGGGAAGTACATCTGGGTGATGAGGCGCGAGGCGAAGCCGGCGCCGAACACCGAGAAGTGGATGTGCGCGGCACGCCACGCGTTGTAGGTGTTGCGCCAAGGATATGCGCCCGGCCGAATCGTCATGAACCGCCAGCGACCCTCGTCGTCGGTGTAGGTGTGACCGACCCCGGTGAAGTTCGGATCGAGCGGCGCGTCGTGCTGATCTTCGCTGTGGTGGTAGCGGCCGGCGGCGTTGGCCTGCCAGAACTCGATCAGCGTGTTGCGCAGCGGACGGCCGTCCTCGTCGAGGACGCGGCCCTCGACGGTGATGCGCTGCCCCATCGCCTCCGGAGCGCCTTCGCGCACGCGCGTCAGGTCGACGAGCGGCGCGCCGGGCCACTGCTCGGCGAACGAGGGACCGGTGATCTCCGAGAGCGTGTGGGGAACGGCGATCAGCTCCCGCTTCGGATGCCGTTTGATCGTGCTCGTGTAGTCCGGCCAGTCGTACGGCGGCTGCGTTCCCGGCGGTTCGGGGGCGAACCGCCGGCGTGCGGGTGCGATCACGAGGGATTCTCCTTGTCCATTTCGGCGTAGACCTCGGCGGCGTGGTGGAACGCCGAGTTGGCGGCGGGGAAGCCGGCGTAGACCGCGACCTGCATCAGCGTCTCCTTGACCTGCTCCTTGGTCGCGCCGGTGTTGCGCGTGGCCCGCAAATGCAGGCGGAACTCTTCCCAACGCCCGAGCGCGGCGGTCATCGCCAGCACCAGCAGGCTGCGCACCGGGCGGTCGAGTCCGGGTCGCGTCCAGATGTCGGCCCACGCATGCTCGGTGACCAGCGTCTGGTAGTCGCGGTTGAAGTCGGTGGCGTTTTGCAGCGAACGGTCGACGTGCGTCGTGCCGAGCACCTCGCGCCGGACTTCGAGACCGCGCTCGAACTTGTCGCTCGTGCTCAACGCGCGGCCTCCACCGCGCGCGTCGGCTCGGCGAGGAAGGCGTTGAGCAGCCGGTTGACCCGATCGGGCTGCTCGACGTTGAGCAAGTGACCGGCGTCGTCCACCACCACGAACTGCGAGCTGGCGATCGCGGCGTGCAGCGTCTGGCCGCGTTCGACGGGTGCGGCTTGGTCCTGCGCGCCCGAGATGATCAGCGTCGGCGTCGTGATACGCGCGTCGTCGGCGCGCAGGTCGGCGTCGCGCACGGTCTTGCAGCCGTCGATATACCCGGGCTGCGGCGTGCGCACGAGCATGTTGCGGAAGCCGGCGATCGTGTCGGCGCGGTCGCGGTGGGTCGAGGGGGCGAACCAGCGCTGCATCGTGCCGTCGGCGATCGCTTCGATGCCGCCCGCCTCGACGCTGGCGATGCGCGCGTTCCAGATCTCCGGCGTGCTGAGCTGGTTGCCGGTCGCGCACAGGACGAGCGCTTCGAGGCGCTCCGGGTGCGTCGCGGCCAGCCGTTGGCCGATCATGCCGCCGATCGACAGCCCGACGTAACGGACGCGACCGATGCTCAGCGCTTCGAGCAGCTCGACGACGTCCTGCGTGACCGCGTCGATCGTCGGCCGCGGCGTGCCGGGCGTGATCGAGGTGAGGCCGTGCCCGCGCATGTCCAGCCGCAGGACCCGATAGCGGTCGCAGAGTGCGCCGACGTTGTCGTCCCACAGGTCGTACGACGTGCCCAGCGAGTTGCCGAACACGATGACCGGCGCGTCGGCCGGCCCGGTGAGATCGTAGTGAACGACTAGATCGTCGACTCGAACGAAGGGCATCCGTCGGGCTCCTCTCCTCGTAGCCAGTGGTCGGTCGCGTTGCGGACGTGTTCGCGGGCCAGCCGCTCGGCGGCCGCGGCGTCGCCGGAACGGATCGCGTCGAGGATGCGCGTGTGCTCGCTCGCGGAGACCGACAGGCGCCGTCCCTGATCTTGCATGCGCATGTAGACGACCTCGGACGACATGCGCACCAGCGGGATGAAGCCCTGCAGCCGCAGATGTCCCGTCGCCTCGACGATCTTGGTGTGGAAATCGGCGTTCGCGACCAGGTAGCTGTGCTTGTCGCGCGGCGCGATCGCCCGCATCTGCTTGGCCAGCGCCTGCAGCTCGCGGTCGACCGCGGGCGGGAGGCCGCGCTCGGCGGCCAGCCGGGCCGCGAGCCCGTCGACCATCTCGCGCACGTCCATGATCTCGCGCGCGTCGCGGTCGTCGAGCGCGACCACCGAGGCGGCGCCGCTGGCGGCGATGGTGACGAAGCCCTCTTGCTCGAGCGCCAGCAGCGCTTCGCGCAGCGGCGTCCGGCTGACGCTGAGTTGGCGAGCGAGGTGCTCTTGGCGCAGCACGGTCCCGGGCGCCAGCTTGCCTTCGAGGATCAGGCGGCGCAGTTGGTCGACGATCCCCTCCTTCATGCGCGGCGCGCGGCTGACGGCGATCGGCGTGACGACGTCGAGCGTGCGATCGTCGTCGCTGGTCAGACGTTTCACGTCGGTGCTCCTTGGGCGAGCAACGGCAAGATCTCGGCCCGCAGACGGTCTTTCGCCACCCGCATCGTCGGGGTGAGCGGGAACGCGTCGCGAAACACGACGCGCAGCGGAACTTTGAAGGGCGCCAGCCGCTCGGCGCACCAGGCGCGCAACGTCTCCTCGTCGGCCGTGCCGTCGGGCTCGAGGATCACGCAGGCCACGACGTCCTCCTCCGAGAGACTCGAGGGCACGCCGATCACGGCGGCTTCGCGCACCGCCGGGTGCAGCTCCAACACGTCTTCGACCTCCCGCGGTGCGATGTTTTCGCCGCGGCGGCGGATCATCTCCTTATAGCGGCCGACCAGGATGACGTCGCCGTCCGGGTCGACGAAACCGGCATCCCCGGTGTGCAGCCAGCCGTCGGCCAGCGTGCGGGCGCTGATCTCGGGAGCGTTCCAATAGCCCGGCGTCATGGCGGGATTGCGGAACTGCAGCTCGCCGACCTCGCCGTTGCGCGCGACGGCTCCGGCGGGCGTCACGATGCGCAGCTCGTTCTCGATCACGCCGGTGGGATGCTGCCGCGCGCGGCCGATGCTGCCGGCTTTGTCGCGCGACGTCGCGCTCTCGATCGTGCCGAAAGTCGTCTCCGACATCCCGAAGCCGGTCACGATGCGCACGCCGAAGCGCGCCTCGAAGGCGCGGTTGGCCGGCGGCTCCAGCGCGGGCGCGGCGTAGATCGTGCGCAGCGAGCCCGGCACGAACAGATCGTCCGGCTGTTTGGCGAGGATCGCGAGCATGGCGCCGATCAGGTTGACCTCGGTGACGTCGAGCTCGGCCGCGTCACGCCAGAACGTCGAGGCGCGGAACTTCTCGCCGACGTGCATCGGGTAGCCGCTGGCGAGCGCCGTCATCAGCGAATACGCCTCGGCGTTGATGTGGAAGAAGGGCAGCACGCACCACAGGCGCTGTGGGCCTTCCAGGCGCAGCCACGTCGGCATCGACTGACCGGCGCCGGCGTACGCGAGGTGGCGAACCTGCGCGCCCTTCGGACGGCTGGTCGTGCCCGACGTATAGACGATGGCCGCGACGTCGTCGGGCGAGACTGCGGCCGGGGCGATCGGATCGGCTCCCGCGCCGATGAGCCCCAGCCCGAGCGCGGCGTCCAGACCCGCCAGCGGGATCGTCGTGCCGAGCGCGCCACCGCCGTAGCCGAGAGCGTCGTCGCCCGCGGCGAGCAGCACCATCGACGGGCGCAGATCGTCGAGCAGATACGCGAACTCGGGCTCGGTGAGGGCGGGATTGGTGGCCGCCGGGATCGCCCCGGCGTGGATGGCGCCCAGCCACGCTTCGATGGTCGCGATCGTGTTGGCGCCGCGAATCAGGATGCGCTGGCCCGGGACGACGCCGTGGTTGCGCAACCAGCCGGCGATGCGCGCGGTCCGGTCCGCCGTTTGCGCGAACGTACGCGCGTCGGCGGCGGTGCTCAGGAACGGCGCGGACCCGAACCGCTCGGCGGCCGCCGCCACGAGTCCGGAAACCGTGAGCGGGGCATTTTGTATCCTGGAATCCAAGATGCCCTCGGGTTCGGCAGGGCCAGGAAGTTGACCCTCTCAACGGACGAATGCGCGGCGCCGAGGGGAAAGCCCTTGGCCCGGCGCACGGAGCCGGCGATGCGAACCGTGCTGGTCGCGGGCGCCGCGGGCGGGGTCGGCGAGGGGATCGTCCGACAAGTGCTGTTGCGCTGCCCCGAGCTGGTGCTGATCGCGACGTCGCGCTCGCAAGCGCGGCTGGACGCGCTGCGCGAGCGACTGGGGCCGGTCGACCTCACGCGGCTGCGCACGCTCGTCGGCGACGTCGCCACCGCGCAGCGCGCCGAGGCGCTTGACGCACAGATCGCGCACGAGTTCGGCCCGCTCGACGTCGCGATCGCCTCGCTCGGCGGCTGGTGGGAAGGCGGGCCGTTCTTGGACGTCGATCCGCCGACGTGGGACGCGGTGATGCACGAGATGCTCGGCACGCACGTCCACTTCGCGCAGACGTTCGTGCCGCGCTTGGCACGGCGCCCGGGCAGCATGTATCTCGGCATCGGCGGCGGCGCCGCGATCACGCCGGTGCCGAATGCCGGCCTCGTCTCGATCGCCGGCGCGGCGCAGGCGATGCTCACCCGCGTGCTGGCGGCCGAGATGACGGACGTGCGGATCGTCGAGCTGATCGCGAACGGCCCGGTGCGCACCTACGAGTCTCCGCCCGACGCACCGGCGGATTGGATCAGCGCCGACGACGTCGGCGCCGTCGTGGCCGCGCTCGTCGCGGGGGACACACCGAGCTGGCCCGCGCTGCGCAAGCGGGGCCCGCTCGTGATTATGGATCCCCTCGCAGATCGTCGCCGATGACGGCGACGGTGGTGCGCCCGCGGAATCCGCACCGTTCCGCTCGCCGTATCGCTCTGCGGTCGACCGGACATTCGGCGTGGCGGAAGCGCCCCGACATGGGTATCTCTCACCGAGACGGCAGCTCGCCGGAGGAGGATCCATGGATCGGTCGGATGTTCAGCGTGCGGCGCAAGGGATGATGCGCGTTTCCGGGTCGATGGTGCGCGCGCAAATCGACGCACGCGCGGAGTTGTTCGGCAAACAGCTGACCGCGGTCGGCGCCGAGCTGCGGCGCGTCTCCGCGGACATGCGGCAGAATCCGAACGTGCCGGGTGGCGCCGAGCTGACGGCGCGCGGCGCCGAGCTGGCCGAACGCGCGGGCGCGTACTTCGAGGCCGCCGACAGCGAGCGGATGATCGCGGATGCCGAGCACTTCACGCGCAAGCGTCCGCTGGTCGCGGCCGCGGCGGCGGCCGCCGTCGGCTTCGCGGCCTCGCGCATCCTCAAAGCGGCCGCGACCCGCCGTTATCACGAATCGACCGAAGGAGCCCGCTGACATGGATGCCGAGACGCTGAAGGACGAGATCCCCGAGCAGAGCTACGCCGGGATTCGCGGACGGATCGAAACGGTGCGTGGCACGATCGTCACGGCGATGCGCGGAGCGAGCGGTACGGTGACGAGCACCGTCTCGGACGCGGGCACACGCGTCACCCGTGCGCGCGACGAAGCCTCGCAGCGCGGTCGAAAGATGGCGCAAGCCGTCGCCGAGAATCCCCTCGGCATCACGCTCGGGGCGCTGGCCATCGGGTTCCTGGTCGGCCTGCTGATCCCGGTCACGGAGATCGAACGCGAGCGGGTCGGCAAACCCGTGCGCGACGCGGCCACGCAGCGCACGCACGCGGTCATGGAGAACGCGGTCGAAGCCGCGCGCGAGATCGTGCGCGACACGCTACAAGCCGCGCGCTCGTCAGCGCAGGCGCACGGCGCGACGATGGCGCGCCAAGCGTTGGACGGCGCGCCGTTCGCCGCCGGGGACGTCAAAGAGGTCTGAGCGTTACCAGCGCTTGAAGGCGCGTTCCGCGAGCTCGCGCTCGAGTTGGTCGGTCATGACCGCGCCGGCCAGCGAGTTGTCCTCGCGGTGCGTCAGGCGCGTCCAGGCCTGGGAAACGGTGTGGGCGGCGGTGCGAAACGCGTCGCCGATCGAAGCCGTGCGATCGCGGCGAATCGTCTGTTGCATGGTGCAAGCGTAGCAGGGTTCACCTGGCCGCGCAGTGAGGATAGTCGTTATCGGCCACGCCGATCAAGGACGATTCTTGCGCCCGCGACGCATCGTGGCTGAAAGCATCTGCGTGCCGATCAGCCTTCGCCCAGGCTGATCCGGCCCCAGAGCTGCGCCGAGTCACCAGCCGGCGGCTTGCCCAACGTCATGTGCCGCAGACGCCGGCTCGCAGCGAACCCCCGGGCGGCCAGGAGCTCCGGGCCGGCCGCGTTCGTCGACGGGAGATGAATGCGGCGGGGCGCGCCGGATCGCAACGCCAGGGCCGCGTCGATGACGGCTTCGGCCGCTTGGGGGTTCGGGGCCGCGATCGGGCCGATCAGATCGTGGGGCCGAGCCATCGCGAACGCGCCGCCGCCTCCGACAAAAGCCACCGTTTCCGGCTCTTCGATCAAGGAAGCGAGCCGCCAGCCGCGATCGGCGCCGAACGCGCGCCGGTCGAGCGCCGTCATCGCGTCGAGGTCGGCGCTCGTCGCGCGGCGCACGGTGCCGTCGGGCGTTCCCACCGGATGCGCCTCACCGGCATATACCACCGTCTCGCCGTCGTCGACGAAGCCGAACGATGCATAGAGCGGCGCGCCCATCGCCGTCGCGTCGAGCCGCCACGGCAACCGGCGCGCTTCGCCCCACGCCAACATCGCCGCGAACAGTGCGCGCGCGATGCCACGCCGGTGCATCGCGGGATCGACGCCCATCATCGAGACGTACGCGACCGTCTCGTAGTCGATCGCGAACACGCAGCCGACCGGGGCTGCGCCGTCGTCGGCGACGAACGAGGCGACCTGCGGCGCGCGCAGGTACGACGCCAGCCGATCGACCCACGACGAGGGACGGCCGTACGCCGCCTGCAGCACGCGGTCGAGCGGCGCGACGTCCGCCGGCCGCAGCTCGCGAATCTGCATGCGGCAGCTCAGATGAGCGAGATGGTTTCTTTCGGCCGCGGACGCGCCGCGATCGCCGCGTCGAGCTGCCGCGCCAAGCGATCGATGATCGGGTCGTCGATCTCCTCGACGCGGCCCGAGTCGGCCAGCGCGACCAGGTTCGGATCGATCGGCATACGCGCGAACACCGGCGCCTGCGCCAGCTCCGCGACCTGATCGGCGTACGAGGGCCCGAAGACCTCGTAGCGTTTCCCGGTGTCGGGCGCGACGAAGTACGACATGTTCTCGACCACGCCGACGATCGGTTTCTTCAACTGGTGCACGAGGTTCGCGGCCTTGCGCACGATCATCGTCGCCAGCTTCTGCGGCATCGTGACCAGCACGATCCCGTCGACGGCCAGCGACTGCAGCACCGTCAGCGGCGCGTCCGACGTCCCCGGCGGCAGGTCGATCAGCAGATAGTCGAGATCGCTCCACAGCGCCTGCTCGTAGAACTGGCGGATCACGCCGGAGAGGATCGGGCCGCGCCAGATCATCGCCGTGTCTTCCTTGTCCGTGAGCAGGTTCGAGCTGACGACTTCGATCGCCGAGCGCGTCACGGCCGGCACCATCAACGGCTTGGGCTGCTGGCCGGGCGGCGTCGAGGGGTCGGACTCGAGCAGCAGCGGTTCGGTCAGCCCGAACAACCGCGGGATCGACGGCCCCGTTATGTCGGCATCCAGAATGCCGACTTTCTTGCCCATGCGCCGCAGGCCGACCGCGAACAGCGCCGTCGTCAGCGACTTGCCGACGCCGCCCTTGCCCGACATGACCGGGACCACCGCGCCGAACTTCGCGCGGCGGGTGAACTCCCCGGGCGCGCGCCGCTGCGGGGTGCGGTCCTCGTTGGCGATGGTCGGAATGCGACCGGAAAGGCGGGCCTGCGTGAGCGCCGCGACGATCGGCTCGACGCGCAGCCCGTGGGCGTTCGCGCCTTGGCCGATCGTCTCGTACTTGTTGACGCCGCAGCCCGCGCAGTGCAGGCCGAACTGCGTGAGCACGTCTTCCGCGATGGGGAAGGCCGCGACCAGCTCGCTGATGTTGGTGTTCGGGGTGATCTCGATCGATGCGGTCATAGGGAAGCGGGAGGTCCAATCTCGGATGGCGGAAGCGCGAGGGAAGCTCCTCGCTCCAAGACCCGCTTGCGGAGGACGATGGTTGACGCGCTGATCGTGGGCGGCGGCCCGGCAGGCCTGGCAGCCGCCCTCTACCTCGTCGAGGCCGGCCGCAGTCCGGTCGTCTTGGAGAAGCGACCGGTTCTGGGCGGCAAGCTCTCGTCCTGGCGCGACGCCGACGGTGACGTCCTCGAGACGGGGTTGCACGCCTTCTTCGGCGGCTACGCGCGGCTCCATGCGCTGTTGGCCAAAGTCGGAATCGCCGACCGCGTCCGGTGGCAGCCGCACACGCTGACCTGGGCGATGCCGCCGCACTTCTCGCCGCGCTGGAACGGCCAGGCCGTCTACGAGGAGTTCCGCTTCGTCGACGCGCCCTCGCCGTTCAACGGCATCGGCGCCGTGCTCAACGCGCGCTACGTCTTCAACGCGTGGGAGAAGGTGCTGTTCGCGAGCGGCACGCTGCCCGTTCTGCTGCGCGATCACCGCTACGCCGAGCGCCAGGACGATCTGAGCTACGCGCAGTGGCACCGCAAGCGCGGGATGTCCGAGCACATGCTGCGCACGTTCTTCGCGCCGATGGCCCTGGCGCTCAACTTCACCCCCGTCGAGGCGATCTCCGCGACGGCGATGCTGCGCGTCATGGCCTACTTCGCCTCGACCCGCAACGCCAGCCGCGCGGGCTTTCTCGACGGACCGCCCGGACCGCGCTTCGTCGACCCGCTTGCCGACCACGTCCGCCGCGGCGGCGCGACCGTCGAGACCAGCGCGGGCGTGGCCGAGCTGCTGTTCTCCGGCGATCGCTGCACCGGCGTGCGCACCCGCGACGGGCGCACGATCGAGGCCGAGCAGGTCGTGCTGGCGACGCCCATCCACGACGCGCGCCGCCTACTCCCGACCGATCTGTTGCGCGCGCCCGCACTGCGCGGCGTCGCGACGCTCGAGAGCGCGCCGGTCATCAACGCGCACCTGTGGTTCGACCGGCCGGTCTCGCCGTTCACCAACCTGATGTTCGCGCCGGGAACGATTCTGAGCGTGCACGCGGACCTCGGGCAGGCCTCGCCGGGCTACGGCTGGCGCGACCGCTCCTTCATCGAAGCGTGCGTCGCGCCGGCCGACGAGCTGATCGCGCAGGACGACGAGACGGTGATCGCGCGCGTGCTGGACGATCTGGGCAGGCTCTATCCGGCGGCGACGCGCGAGCGACTGGTCAAGGCGAAGCTCGTCCGCGTTCCGCGCAGCGTCTACCGCGCCAGTCCGGGCGCGGAACGGCTGCGGCCCGGTGTCCGCACGCCGGTGCGCAACCTGTTCCTGGCCGGCTGTTACGTCGACACCCAGTTCCCGGCCAGCGTCGAGGGCGCGGTGCGCAGCGCCCGCATGGCGGTCGACGCGTTGCTGGCGGAGTCGCATGCGCGCGCGTGAGGTCGATCCGGTCGACGCGTGCCGCGCCATCGCGCGCCGGCACTCGAAGACGTTCTACTGGAGCTCGCTGTTCCTGCCGGCCGTCCGCCGGCGCGCGGTGTGGGCCGTCTACGCGTTCTGCCGCCGGGCCGACGACATCGTCGACGACGACGCGCCGGTCGCGCAGCGCGAGGCCGCGCTCGACCGGTGGGAGCGCGCGGCGCGCGACGCCTTCGCCGGCCGACCGAACGAAGATCCGGTCCTGATCGCGCTGGCGGGCGCGGTCGCGCGCTTCGGCGTGCCGCTGGCGCCGGCGCTGGCGCTCCTGCGCGGCGCGCGCCAGGATCTGCGCATCCAGCGCTACGCGTCCTACGAGGACTTGCGCGAGTACTGCGATCTGGTCGCCGCCACCGTCGGGCAGCTGGTGCTGCCGATCCTGGGCGCGCGCGACCCGCGTGCCGAGCGCTATGCGACGGCACTGGGACGGGCGATGCAGATGACGAACATCCTGCGCGATGTCGGTGAAGACGCCCGCCTGGGCCGCGTGTACCTGCCCGCCGAGGACCTGCGACGGTTCGGATACTCCGAGGAGGCGATCTTCGCCCATGCGCTCGACGATCGGTTCGTCGCGCTGATGCGGTTCGAGATCGCGCGCGTGCGCGAGCTGTACGCGCAGGCCGAGCCGGGCGTCGCGATGCTCGAGCCCTCCTCGCGCTTCACCGTCGGCGTCGCGCTCTCGCTCTACCGCGCGATCCTCGAGCGCATCGAGGCCAACGGCTACGACGTCTTCGGCCGGCGCGCCTACGTGCCGCTGCGCGGCAAGCTGCTCGGCGCGCTGAGCATCGCGCTGGCCCGATGAGCGAACGCCCCGTGCGCGAACCGCATGCGATCCGAATCGTCGAAGACCGCTGGACGACGTTCCGCCACGTCATCGAGGCGGTCGCCATCATCGCGGCCGGGTTGTGGGCGTTCTACACGTTCGTCTACCAAGAGAAGATCAAGCCCGCCGGCGAGCCGGCCGCGCTCGACCCCACCATCCTCGTGCAACGGGTCGGCCACGACGCCAAGCGCGAAGTGCTCCGGGTGACCGTGCAGTGGCGCAACACCGGCCAAACGGAGATCGACATCGCCGCCGACGGGTGGAACCTGTACGGTGAGCGCTACGGCCCGCGCCCCGTTCACCATACCGTCGATCAGGACGGGAACCTGCGCGACGAGACGAACGCGCTGCCGATCGTCTCGCGAACGCTGCTGCGCGCGTACGGCCAACTGCGCGACGCCGCGGTCGGCGGGCTCACCGGCGACCATATCGTGATCGAGCCGGGGACGACGACGACGTACGACGACCCGGGCGGCGACGTGATCGTCCCGCGCGGACGCTACGACGTCATCGACGCCGAGATCATCGGCGTTCCGGTCAAGACGCCGGTTCGCCGCAAGGTGCACATCACGATGACGCGCAGCTCGCGGGGCGGCGTCTGGTTTCGGTCCAACGAGGTGACCTCTTCGGACACGCGGTCGAGCACGTCCCTGATTCCTTAGACGGGCGAAACGGCGGCGGCGCCGCCGACCAGCGTCTCGTAGGCGGCTCGCAGCGTGGCGGCGGTGACGGCCAGACCGAGCTGTTCGTCGGCGGTTCGTTCGACCGAGTGGCGCTCGCGCACGCCGTCGCGGCCCAGCGCGCACGGGAGCTCGAGCACGACGTCGCCGACCGCGTACGATCGCGGCGCGGTGGCGCAGACCTCTTGGACCTCGCCGCGATCGCTCAGAATGGCCGCGACCACCTGCACGACCCGGTCGGCTTGGTCGCGGCGCGGGCCGCCGACACCGACGATGCGTTCGCTCGAGCGGGTGGAGACGTCGATCGCGATGCGCGTCGTCAGCGCGGCCGGCGGGGACGCGATCACCAGCACGGCGTGCGGCACCGCTTCGTCCAGGCGGCGCACCACCCAGGCGACCGACGGCGCGTTGCGCGCGGCGGCGGCGACCAAGTTCTCGGCGTCGAGCGCGAACGATCCGGTCGCCAGCACGACGACGTCGGCGTTGACCCGGGCGGCGTCGGCCGGCTCGACGACGGCGACCCGTATGGGGAGCGCCGCGAGGGCGGTCTGAAATGAGGCGGCGACGCAACCGTGGCCGACGACTGCGACGCGAGCGGGCTGGGGGGTCATTTCACGGGAGGATCGCACGGCGCGCTGTCCGCGCGCTTACGAATCGGGCGATGTCTCGCGCGAGAAGGCGAACGCGAGCGCCGAGAGCGCCGCGATCGCGAGCCAACCGATCAAGCCTTCGGGGACCGGTCCGCTCGTCGCGGCCGGCACGTGTGGCGTATTCGAGTCAGTCGCGAGCTGGAAGACGTAGGCCGCCACGTCGTTGAGGTCCGCGTCGCTGAGCTGCTGGGTGGTGAAGGGCGGCATCTCGTCGGGGCCGATGCGAATCGCCTCGGCGACCTGCGTGATGCTGGTGTGGTGCAGGTTCGGCGCCCAGTAGTCGCCGCCCAGCGGCGCGCCCTCGGCGGCGACGCCGTGGCAGTGCTCGCAGTTCTGTTCGAACAGCGTGCGGCCGCGGGTTGCATCGCCGATGACGACCTGGGGGATCGCGGGGCCGCCCGGCGCCACCGCCGCGATGTAGGCCTCGATGTGCGCGATCGTCGCCGGCGGGAGCTGTACCCGGCGGTCGCCGATCTCGACGTTCGGATCGGCGGCCGGCATGCGCCCCGTCTGCAGCATGAAGTCGACGGTGGCCGCGCCGACGCCGACGAGCGGCGGCCCGCCGAGGCCGCCGTGGAGATCGGCACCGTGACACGACGAGCAATGTTGCGCGTACGCCAGCGCGCCGGCGGCGTCGGGCGCGGGCGTCGCGGTGGCGAGGATCGCCGCCAGCAGTAGCGTCACGTCGCCAGCCGCCGTTCGCGCGCGCCCCAGTCGCCGACGCACCACAGCAGTGCCAGGAACAACGGGACCCCGCCGCCCAGCCACATCACCGTCCCGGCGTCGCGCTGGTCGGCCAGCGCGCCGGGCATCGCCGCGTAGTGCGGATACAGGACGTGGCGCGCGACGTAAAACGCGAAGCCGAGGAACGCGCAGGTCGGCATCGCGAGGAACAGCGTCATGATGCGCAGCGGGTGCGAGGGCGCGTGCGGCGCCGGCGCGACGGCCAGGATCGGCGTCCAGAACAGCAGCGCGGCGGTCAGGTAGAGCGCGTGCTCGAACGCGTGCACGTTCTCGTTCTCGAGCGCGGCCTCGTAGAGCGGCGAGAAGTGCGTGCCGTACAGCACCGCGAGGAAGAGGACCAGTGCGACGATCGGGTGCGTCAGCCAGCGCACCGGCGCGGAGCGCATCACCCGCGCCAGCGTGCTCGCCTGGCGCGCCGGCAGCGCCGCCAGCGCCAGCCGCAGCGGCGCGCCCAGCAACAGCAGCGGTGCGGCCAGGCCCGTCAGCAGCAGATGCTCGGTCATGTGCCACGAGAACGAGGCGTCGGCGAGCCGGTCGACCGGGCCCGTCAGCGCGAGCGCGATGACCACCAGACCGCTCGCGAACGCGACGATCGCCCACCGCGAGAACGACCGTCCGCGCGCGTGCGCGCGTGCCAGGCCCCAGCCGTAGAGGCACGCGGCGAGCAGCAGCAGCGCGGCGATCGTCACGTCGTCTCCGGTTCGCGTTCGTCGAAGCCGCCCTGCGCGTTGCGCACCAAAGCGACGACGCGCTCGCGCTCACGACCGTACCGCGCACGCCGCGCGGCCAGCTCGCGCGCGAACGTGGCGGCCGCGACGCCGGCCAACAGGCTGCCGAACGGAAACAGGATGCGATAGAACCAGACCACCGCGACGACCGGCATGTGCAGCGCCTGCGCGAACTGGTCGTCGCTGGCGGCCAGCGTCAGCACGACGGCCGCGGCCAGGAGCGTCACGCCGACGCCGACGCGTCGCGGCGCCAGGCTGGGCGGAACGAGCACGTCGTGTTGCGTCGCCTCGTCGTGCGTCCAGCGGCGATCGATCCACGGCCACGTGTAGAGGAAGGCGAACGCCAGCGTCGGCAGCAGGACCCCGGGCCAGAAGACCGGCGGGATCGGATGCCCGAAGATGCGCAGCTCGGTCGAGGGCCCCAAACGCAGCCCACCGTCGAGGAAGGCCGCGTACCAGTCGGGCGTGGCGGGATTCGGGACCGTCCAATCGTGATAGGGCCCGTACTGCGCGATCGGGTTGATCTCGACCAGCGTCGCCAAGAGCACGATCACGGCGACGGTGGCGGCGAACGCGGCCAGCGTGCGCAGCGCGTAGTCGGGCCAAAAGCGGCGGCCGACGACGTGCGCCGGATCGCGCACGAACTGCGTGTGCTTCTGGTAGACGAGCAGACCGAGGTGGAGCGAGAGCAGCGCCGCGATCGTCACCGGCAAGAAGTAGACGTGGATCGTGTAGAGGTGCGGGAAGAGCAGCGGTCCCGGGTAGGCGCCCCCGTTGAACACCTCGGCCACCCAGCCGCCGACGAAGGGGACCGACTCGGTGACGCTGTCGGCGATGCGCAGGCCGGTTCCGGAGAGCGCGTCGTTCGGCAACGAGTAGCCGGTGAAACCGGTCAGCGAGGCCAGCACCAGCATCGTCAGACCGATGACCCAATTGACTTCACGCGGCGCGCGGTACGCGGCGGTGAAGAAGATGCGGCCCATGTGCACGACGATCGCGGCGACGAAGACGTCGGCGCTCCAGTGGTGCACCTGGCGGATCAGGTAGCCGACCGGGGTCGCGCGCGTCAGCGCGGCGACCGAGTCGAAGGCGCGGTCGGGCGCGTCTTGATAGACGAAGGTGAGCCAGATGCCGGTCGCGACGAGCAGGATGAACGCGTAGAGCGCGAACTCGCCCAGATAGAACGACCAGTGGTCGGGATAGATCTTGGCCAGCACGAAGCGTACCGCCGCGTTGGTGCCGAAGCGGTCGTCGAAGAAGCGCGCGGTACGGCGCACGATCACAGCGTGCGCCACCAGGTGTCGGGCCCGACCGGTGCGTCGAAGTCGCCCTCGGCGACCAGGTAGCCCGCCGCGTCGGTGCCGAGCGGCAACTGCGGCAGCGGGCGCGGCGCGGGGCCCGAGACCGGACGCGCGCCGTCGGTCACGTCGAACACCGACTGATGGCACGGGCAGTAGAGCTGCTGCGAGACGCGGCGATAGATCGCGACCGGACAGCCCGCGTGCGTGCAGATCTTCGAGTAGGCGACGTTGTGCTGCTCGTCGAGCCGGATCAGCACCGCGGCCGTCTCGGGCGCGTCGACCTTGCCCTCGGGGAAGACGGTCTCGATGCCGCCGACGGCCAGATCCGTCGGCCGCAGCGGCGTTCCGGCCGGGCTGACCAGGCGCGTCCCGCGCGCCCATGCCTGCGGGCGCTGGTCGTTCCAGCGCTGCAGCGCCAGCAGCGGGACGACGCCGAGCAGTGCGAACGCGCCCAGCGTCACGCCCCACATGCGGTTGAAGACGCCGCGGCGCGAGACGACGTCCTCCGGCAGCGGCGCCAGATCGAGCGTCGGTCCGCGCGCATGGCGCGGCTCGGTCAGGTCGTTCGGCGCGTGCAGCGCGACGGCGGCGGCGCCGGCCGCGACCGCGACGGCGGCGCACGCGATGACGGTGGCGGCGCCCAGCAGCGCCGGACTGGCGTGCAGCGCCGCCGCGACGATGCAGCCCACGACCGCCAGCACGGCGAGGATCAGGGTGGCGCGCGTCATCGGATCAGGTAGATCGTCGACCACACCGCGAGCCAGACGATGAAGACGAAGTGCCAGTAGTACGCGATCGCCTCGACGCCGGCGTGGGCGTCGCGCGTGAAGGCCGGCTTGCCCAAGAACAGCGTGAGGGCGAAGAGCAGGATCGCGCCGGCCAGGACGTGCGCGAGATGCGTGCCGGTCAGGCAGTAGAAGAGCGTCCCGTAGGCGTCGGTGTTCACCTTGAAGTTCGAGCGCGACCAGTCGTCGAGCGCGATATAGGCGAAGCCGAGCGCGAAGAACAGCGTGAGCACCAGCATCGCGCGCGCGACGACGCGGCGGCCGCGGCCGGCCGCGACCTGCGCGATCCCCATCGTCACGCTGCCCAGGCCCAGCAGTATGGTGCCGAAGGTGGCCGTCGCGACGTCGAGCTGCGCCCCCACCGGCGGCCAAGTGCTCGCCTGCCCGCGCAGGTCGTAATACGCGGCCAGCAGTCCCGCGAACAGCATCGACTCGGACGCGAGGAAGATGACGACGCCGAACACGAGGGGATGCGCGCGTACCGGCAACGGTCGCATGGCGTTCCCCTACCCACGCGTTCACGCGACGAAAACCGGGGTACGAGACCGGCGTGCACGGTCATGTGTGGCCCGCTGCCGTCACCACGCAGGCGTCGGCGATGACCTCGGATTGGGTGTTGTTCATCGCCTGCGGTGCCGGCGTTGCGCTGCTGGTCTGGGGGCTGATCCTATTCGCCGTGTTCCGCTGGCGCGTGCGGTCGTCGGACGACGGCGGGCTGCCGCCGCAGTTCAGCTCGAACAACGTGCTCGAGATCAGCTGGACGCTGATCCCGCTGGCGCTGGTCATCGCGCTGTTCGTGTTCACCTACCGGGTCGAGGCGCGGGTCGAGGCCGTCACCCCGCGGCCGGCGGTCTCCGTCGACGTGACCGGGTTCCGCTGGGGCTGGACGTTCGCGTACGCGGGCGGCCCGACGATCACCGGGACGGCGCTCGCGCCGCCGCAGCTGGTGCTCCCGGCCGGCGAGACGACGCGCATCTCGATCACCTCGAGCGACGTCAACCACGCGTTCTGGGTGCCGGCCTTCCTGTTCAAGCGCGACGCCATCCCCGGGCTGGTGACGACCTTCGACCTGCGGCCGGTCGAGACGGGCACGTTCCAGGGGCACTGCGCGGAGTTCTGCGGCCTGCAGCACGCGCTGATGGGCTTCACCGTGCGCGTCGTCTCGCCGGCCGACTACACCGCTTGGCTCCACGGAGGGCACACGTGAGCGCCACCACCGCGCCGCGCATCGAGGCCGAGTCGAACGATCTGCTCGGCTGGCTGACGACGACCGATCACAAGCGGATCGGCATTCTGTACCTGACGACGAGCCTGGCCTACTTCGCCGTCGCCGGCCTGCTGGCGATCGCGATTCGCACCCAGCTGGCCCGGCCGGACAACGCCGTCGTCACCCCGGAGCAGTACGCGCAGCTCTTCACGCTGCACGGCACCGCGATGATCTTCTTGGTCGTCGCGCCGTTCGCGCTCGGGTTGGCGAACTTTCTGATCCCGCTGCAGATCGGCGCGGCCGACATGGCCTTCCCGCGCCTGAACGCGACCTCGTACTGGATGTTCCTCTTCGGCGGGTTGACGGTTTTCGCCGGCGCCGCGACCAACGAGGGTGCCGCCGGGAACGGCTGGACCTCGTACGCGCCGCTCTCCGAGATCGCGATCAGCACCGGCCTGGGGCAAGACTTGTGGATCGTCGGGATCTTCCTGGTCTCGGTGGCGACGATCCTGACCGCGATCAACTTCGTGACGACGGCGTTCATCTATCGCGCGCCGGGGATGACGATGTGGCGGATCCCGATCTTCACCTGGGAGATGATCGCGACGTCGCTGCTGATCTTCATGGCGTTCCCGTCGCTGGCGGCGGACCTGGAGCTGCTGTTCGTCGACCGGAACCTGGGCGGCCACGCCTTCGATCCGGCCTACGGCGGCAACGCGCTGCTCTGGCAGCACCTGTTCTGGTTCTTCGGGCACCCCGAAGTCTACGTGATGATCTTGCCGTACTTCGGGGTCGTGAGCGAGATCATCCCGGTCTTCTCGCGCAAGCCGATCTTCGGCTACACGGGGCTGGTGCTGGCGGCGTTCGCCATCGCCGGGTTGTCGATGGGCGTGTGGGCGCACCACATGTTCACCAGCGGCGCGGTCGACGACCCGTTCTTCAGCGCGGTCTCGTTCCTGATCGCGGTTCCGACCGGGGTCAAGTTCTTCAACTGGATCGCGACCATGTGGCGCGGCCGGATCGTGCTCGCGACGCCGATGCTGTTCTGTATCGGCTTTCTGATCAACTTTCTGCTGGGCGGCGTGACGGGCGTGATGATCGCCTCGCCGCCGATCGACTTCCAAGCGCACCAGTCGTACTTCATCGTCGCGCACATGCACTACGTGCTCGGCGGCGGCAGCCTGTTCGCGATCTTCGCCGCGTTGTTCTTCTGGTGGCCGAAGATGTTCGGCGTCAAGCTCGACGAGACGCTGGGCAAGGTCTGCTTCTGGCTGCTGTTCGTCGGTTTCAACGTGACCTTCTTCCCGATGCACCTGAGCGGGCTGTACGGGATGGCGCGTCGCGTCTACACCTATCCCGCCAACGGGCCGCTGCCCGAGCTGAACATGATCGCGACGATCGGGTCGTACGTCATGCTGCTGGGCGTGCTGGTGTTCGTCTGGGACGTCATCGTCTCGACGCGCCGTCACGAGCCGGTGCCGGATGATCCGTGGGGTGGGTACTCGCTGGAGTGGGCGACCAGCTCGCCGCCGCCCGAGCACAACTTCGATTCGCTGCCGCCGATCCACAGCGAACGGCCGGTCTTCGACGCACGCCATCCGGAGCTCACGCCGCCATGAGCGTGGGGGTTCGGCTGTTCCTCTCCTCGGCGCTGTTCTCGATCGTGATCGCGGTCGCGTACTGGTATCTCAGCCACGAGCCGACCGGCACGTTCCTGTTGGGCGTGATGGCGTTCGGCCTCTCGTTCGCGTCCGGTTACATGATCTTGGCCGAGCGCGATGCGAATCTCGTCGGCGACAAGCGCGATGCCGATCCGGACGCCGAGACCGGCGTCCTGGTCGGCACCTACAGCTTGCACTCTCCGCTGCCGCTGTGGAGCGCGCTGTCGATCACCTGCGTGCTCGTCGGCCTGGTGATCTCGCCGGCGCTCTCGGCGCTCGGCCTGGTCGGCGGTCTGGTGCTCGGGGTGTTCTTCATCCTGCAGAGCCGCTGAGGGAGAGACGCGCAAGCCGGAGCGCGAAGGACGCGGTTCGACCATGCGCAGCCCGACCGTTTCCGCTCCAGCTCTCGACGACGTGCTCGCCGGCGGCGCCAGCTCGCCCGTGCGAGCGGGGCGGCGCGTCGGCGGCGCCCCGTTCGTGTGCGCGCGCTCGGACGGCGCCTACGCCTTCGATCGCGCGGGACGGCGCTACATCGATTACGTGATGGCGTACGGGCCGCTGCTGTTCGGGCACACGCCCCCGTTCGTGTACGGCCTCGACGCGCTGGCGGCCGACGGCATCGTGCACGGCTCGACCTCGCCGCTCGAGCTGGAGCTGGCGGCGCGGATTCGCGGGCACCTGCCCTCGATGGAGAAGCTGCGCTTCTCGACGACCGGCAGCGAGGCGGTGCAGGGCGCGGTGCGCGTCGCCCGCGCGTTCACCGGCCGTGACGCGGTCCTCAAGTTCAGCGGTAACTATCACGGCCACTTCGATCTGGCGCTGCAAGACGCGGGCGCGTCGGCCGAGACACCGCTCGCGACGAGCTCCGGCATCCCGGCCGCCGTCGTCGGCGACCTCGCCGTCGCGCGCTACAACGATCTGGCCGACGTCGACCGGCACCTGGCGCGCATCGGCGATCGTCTGGCGGCCATCCTCGTCGAGCCGATCTGCGGCAACATGGGCCTGGTCGAGACCGAGCCCGGCTTCCTCGAAGGCCTGCGCGAGCGCGCCGATCGATTCGGTGCGCTGCTGATCTTCGACGAGGTCATCACCTGGCTGCGACTCGGCCTCGACGGTGCGCAGGGCCGCGTCGGCGTTCGCCCCGATCTGACGACGGTCGGCAAGATCCTCGGCGGCTGCTTCCCGCTGGCCGCGTTCGGCGGCCGTGCCGACGTGATGGGCGTGCTCGCGCCCGACGGCCCGTGCTTCACCGGTGGCACCCACGCCGGCATGCCGTTCGCGGTCGCGATGGGCTTGCGCGTGCTCGACCACCTCGAGACGCGGCCCGAGCTGTACGTCGAGATGGATCGCCGCGCGCGCACGCTGGCGGACGCACTCCGCGCGACGCTGCGCGACCTCGACCTCGATTATGTCGTCGTGCAGATGGAGTCGATCGTCGACTTCAAGTTCCGCCCGGGACCGCCGACGCGCTCGTACGACGACCAGCAGCGCGACGACCAGCGCGCCTATGCCGCGTTCTACTGGCAAATGCGCGAGCGCGGCATCCTCTTGCCGCCCTCGCACAACGAGGTGATGTTCCTCTCCACCGCCCACAGCGACGCCGACGTCGCCGAAACGATCGCCGCCGCCGACGCGAGCCTGCGCGCCATGCGCGCGGAAGGGATCGTCTGATGGACGCTCCGCCCGGCTGGACCAACGACGGCCATGCTCTCACCAAGACCTTCGATCGCAAAGACTTCGACGGCAGCATCGCCTTCGTCAACGCCATTGCCAAGATCGCCAACGAGCAAAACCATCACCCGGACATCACGATCTCCTGGAACGAGGTGACGATCCGAACCTGGTCTCACGACGTCAATGCGATCACCGACCGCGACGCCTTGCTTGCCGCCGCGATCGACGCGGCGGCGAATGACGACTGACCCTCCTGGTAACGTTGTGAGGCACGCGGACGTATTATTCGGCCTTCGAGGCCGACCGATACAACGGCCCGGAGGGTCCCCCAACCTCCCTGATACGCCCTGGGCGGGCGCGGGCTCGAATTGACCACCCACCCGCCGAGGAGGCTCGTGCTCTCGACGCTGAGCGTCCTCGGCTGGGTTTGGTTCGGGATTCACATCCTGTTCGTCGCGCTGCTTCCGCTCTTGATCGGGTTCGCGCCGCTCTTGCTGTCGTTCGTTCCGTTCTTCCTCGCGGTCCGCTATGCGAAGCGCGGGGCACGCCACGCGCCCGAAGTCGACGCGGCTACGATCGGCTCCGGCATCGTCGTGATCGCACTGGTCGACGCCTACGCGTTCTACGTCGGGTTCCACCCGTGGGCGTACCCGATCGGGCCGATCGACGCGTTCATCTTTCGGTCCCTGCATTGGTGGCCGCTCTGGCGGCGATGAGCGCTATCGGGTCGGCGTCGGTTCCCGCAACGAGTCAGCCGTGAAGCGGCGGGCCGCCGTCGGCGTCTTCCTCGCCGTCGAGGTCCTCGTCGGACTCCAGGCCCGGATCGTCGGCGTCGCCGAACTGGCCCGTTTCCTCATCCGGGATGTCGCCCGGCCGCGGCCGGTCGCCGCCGTATTCCCGATCCGTTTCCATGGCGAGGCTATTCCCGCCGTCGCGACGGTCCACCCGGCGGCTAACGCACCGGTGTCGGAAAACCCGCCGGTGACCGGTGTCCCGCGGCGTCGACGCTGACGACGCCGAACTGCCAGTCGTCCTTCGAGTAGGGGATGGTGATCTTGGTGACGTTGCCCGCGTCTTGGGCCGACGTCCATTGCGCGTCGGTCGAGGCGCGGCGGACGACCTCGTAGCGGACGGCGCCGGGGACGGCGGTCCACGCCAGCGTCGTGTCGTTGCTGAGGTTCTTGGTATCGACGGTCACGACGGGGACGGCGGCCCCGAGCGCCATCGTCGCGAGCGACGCGATGTTGTAGCGCGTGACCTTGGCCAGGTAGTCGAAGTCGACGTACCGCAGCAGGTCGCCGTATTGGACGCCGTTCTCGACGCGCACGTCCTGGTGCTGGTGGGCGAAGGTTTCGCGTGGCTCGGTGAAGCGGAGCGCGGCGTAGCCGGCGGCGTTGAACGACTCGTGGTCGCCGCCGCGCAAGAACCGGTCGGCGCGGAAGATCAGGTGTCCGGTGAAGCCGGGGTCGTACGCGTCGCCGGTCGTCTTCGCGAAGCGCGCCAGCTCGCGCGAGGGCGAATCGTTCTCGGTGCCCAGCGCGTTCACGCGCGCGACGCTCGCCTCGGCCGGGATCGCCTCCGAGAAGATGCGCACGTAGTCGTCGCGCTTGACGCCGTCGTCGCCGACGGACGCGCCGACGATGTCGTTGTTGAGATCGCCCTCGACCGGGACGGCGTCGGCTTGCAAGGTGCGCGCGAAGTGCGCGCTGCCCAGCAGCCCTTGCTCCTCGGCGTCGAAGCAGGCGAACACGACCGCGGCGTGGACCGGCAGGTTCACCATCACGCGGGCCGCTTCGAGCACGGCCGAGACCGCGGAGCCGTTGTCGTCGGCGCCCGGCGCATCTTTGACCGCGTCCTCGACGTCGGTGACGCGCGAGTCGAGGTGGCTGGACATGACGACGGTGCGGCCGGTCGGATCGTCGCCGCGGAGCGTCGCGATGACCGACGAGATCACGACCGGCCGCGGTGTGCGTTTGGCCGGATCGGTCGGCTGCAGATACTCGTCGTAGCGGACCGTCAGACGTCCGTTGCTGTGGCGCGCGATCTCACGGAACTGCTCCGCCACCCAGTCGCGCGCGGCAAAGATGCCGCGCCCGCCCGGGTCGTGTTCCGAGAGCGTGCTGCGCGTCCCAAAAGCGACCAAGCGTGTATCGGTGGCGCGCAGGCGGGCCGCCGAGACCTGGGCCAGCACGGCCACGACGGCCGGGTCGAGCGGCGGCGTCAGGTCGTCGGCGCGGGCCGGCAGACCGGCGGCCAGCGCGAGGGAAGCGGCGAGGGCGAGCAAACGTGCCGTGCGCATCCCTGCGCGGCTACCGTCAGCTGGCGATCGACTCCTGGTTCGCCTCGGCGTCGTAGCGCAGCGTGCGGCCCAGGACGACGGTCGTCCCGCCGCCCGGCGTGGTGCGCAGCGAGAAGTGGTCGGTGCAGCGCCGCATGATCGGCAGGCCGCGGCCGCGCTCGGAGAAGTCGTCGGGCAGGTCGACGGGCCGCAGCACGCGCTCGATCGGGAAGCCGCGGCCGTGGTCGACGATCGTCGCGAGCAACGTGACCCCACCCAGCAGCGAGCAGCTGATTTCGATCGGGCGGACGGTCTGGGCGTGCTCCACCGCGTTCGCGAACGCCTCGGCCACGGCGCTGACGAACTCGAGCGTATCGGCCTCCGGGATGCCGCACGCTTGCGTAAACGCCATGACGCGTGCGCGGACGAATCGGCTCCGCCGCGGATCCGGTGGAGTGCTCAACCGAAGGGCGGCGACCTTCGGGCGGGGCATGTTCGCTGCTACCTCGGTCTTCGCGGCCGGACGACCAGATGGCCGTCCCTTGTCACCATCGTACCCATCGCGGGCAGGGTGCCTAACGCGGGTCCCGGCCGGTCGCGTGTGGTACGAGGCCCGACGATGGCCACGCACGACAAACCAACCGCCGACGAAGTCACGACCCTCGCCGCCGAGGCGAAGACCGCCAAAGCCCGCATCTCGACCGCCAAGGGCGACATCGTCTTCTCGTTCTATCCCGACGTCGCGCCGCTGCACTCGGCCGCGTTCATCAAGCTGGCGCGCGCCGGCTTCTACGACGGTACGACGTTCCACCGGGTCGAACCGGGCTTCGTCATCCAGGGCGGTGACCCGGACGGCACCGGCATGGGCGGCCCGGGCTATCGGCTCGAGGCCGAGTTCAGCGAGCAGCCGCACCTCAAAGGGACCGTCGCGATGGCGCGTTCCTCGAACCCCAACTCCGCCGGCTCGCAGTTCTACATCTGCCTGGACGACGCGCCGTTTCTCAACCGCCAGTACACGGTCTTCGGCCACGTCGTCGAAGGCCAGACCGTCGTCGACGCCATCCGCGTCGGCGACGTGATGGACAAAGTCACCATCGAATAACGATAGCGCAACCGCACGCGCGACGTGGAGGTTCGATCTCTGATGGACACCACAACACTGACCCCATTCCAAGCGCGGCTCGGAACCCCGTCGGATTTGGCGGAGTCGGACCGCGGCGAGATCGGCAAGGCGCTCACGCCGCTGGTCGCCGATCTGATCGCGCTCTACCTGAAGACGAAGAACTACCACTGGCACGTCTCGGGCAGCCACTACAAGGAGTACCACGAGCTGCTCGACGAGCAGGCGGATCAGATCTTCGCCTACGTCGACCAGCTCGCGGAGCGCTCGCGCAAGCTCGGTCAGCCGACGATCCGTTCGGCCGGTCAGGTGGCGCGCATCACGCGCATCGACGACGACGATCGCGAGTACGTCGAGCCGCATGCGATGCTGCACCAGCTCGTCGAGGACAACAAGGACATCGTCGAGCGGATGCGCGAGCTGCACGGCGTGTGCGACGAGATCGGCGACATCGCGACGGCCTCGCTGCTCGAGACGTTCGTCGACGAAACCGAACGGCGCATCTGGTTCTTGTTCGAAACCGTCCAGGGCGGTCAGTACACGAACTAAGTGGCTTCGGATCTGCCGAAGCCACTCAGGATGTGCGCAACGCGGCGTCGACGCGGCGAGCGATCGCGGCGATGCCGGCGTTGCCGGCCGTGTAGTCGGTGAGGTCGCGGGTGAGCACGACCAGCACGTAGGGCGCGTCGCCGAACGGGTCGACGATCGCGGCGTCGTTGCGCGTGCCGTCGAGCTCGCCCGTCTTGTGCGCGCACGGCGTGCCGGGCGGCAGGCCGCGCACGATCTTGGTCGCGTCGTCGTTGCCGAGCATCACCTCGATCATCGCGCGGCAGCTCTGCGGCGTCGCGATCGTGCGTTCGCCTTCGCGCGTGCCGTGCTCGAGCGAGAACAGCAATCGCGCGACGTCGCGCGGGGTGACCACGTTCAGGTTGCGCTTCCAGGCCGGCACGACGTCGGCGAAGTGGCGCGCGAGCTTCGAGTCGCGCATGCCCGCCAGCCGCATGGTGTGATTGATCGTGCTCATGCCGAACTGCGTGATCAGCGTGTTCGCGGCCGCGTTGTCGCTGACGCGGATCATGGCCTTCACCAGCGTGTCGAGCGACCAGGCCGCGCCGGGCTGCGAGCCCGCCAGCACGTCGGAACCCCCGATGAGGTCGTCGGCACGCGTGCGCACCAGATCAGTCGGTCGCGCCGTCCCGGCGTCGTACGCGCGATAGACGGTCGCCATGATCGCGAGCTTGATGACCGACGCGGCCGGGAACTGTTCGCCCGCCCGCCAACTGGCGGCCGGCGGACCCGCGGCCAGCGTGCGCGCGTAGACGCCCGTGATGCCGGGAATCCCGGCGATCAGACCGTCCAGGGCCAGCTCCGGCGCCGCGAACGCCCGGCGCGGTGCGAGTGCGGCGGCGCCCAGCATGCCCAGGAACGGTCCGCGCCTCATCGCGGCAGCTCGCTCTCGACGAATGCCGCGACCTGATCGCCCAGCCACCGCAGGCGCGGATACATCCACGCGCGCTGCGCCGGACAGCTCAGCTCCCCGAACTCGATCAGCAGCTTCTGGGGCGCGTCGACCTTGCGGAACCCGTAGTAGCCGCTCTCGTGTCCGGTGAAGTTTTCGCCCACGAAACGGAACGGAAAGAGCGGCCGATAGAAGCGTTCCCACGCGGCGACGAACGCGCGGCTCGTCGTCGGCGGAAAGCCCACCGAGGCACCGCTGGCGCAGGCCGGCGCCGAGCCGTCGAAGTGCAAGAACAAGGCGATGCGGGCCGTATCGTGCTCGGGATAGTCGGCCGGCCGCCGCAGGACGCGATACCCGTCGGCGCGCAGACGCCGCGTCGCCTCGTCGGCGACGACCGGCGTCCAGTCGCGCTCGCGGAACCCGCCGCCGGCCGCGCCCAGGTAGCAGTGGACGACGTGGTTGGGTGCGCAGCTGGCGGGCCGGCCCTGGTGACCGGCCTGGATCAGCACGTCGCCGGTCTGGGCACGCGCCGTTCCCGGGAGGACGAGGGCTACCAGAAGCACGGAGAACGCGGGAAGCCGCATCGTCGGGCGTAAATGCACCGCGTCGATGGCCACTCCTCTCGTACCGAGCGACCTGCTTCGTGTCGTCTTGGTCTCCGATCCGCAGATCACCCCGGCCGGCGACGCGGTTTTCTACCGCCGCACGACGTTCGACGCGTCGGCCGACGAGCTGCGCGGCGCGATCCATCGCGTCGACCGCGACGGGAGCGACCGCCCGTTCACGCGCGGCACGAACGATCGCTTGCCGCGCGTCGCGCCGGACGGCTCGGCGCTGGCGTATGTCGGCGATCGCGGCGACGAGCAGCAGATCTTCGTGCTGCGGTTCGACGGCGGCGAGGCCATCCCGGTGGGCGCCACGCACGCCAAGATCGCCGCGCTGGCGTGGTCGCCCGACGCGCGCCGGCTGGCCTTCGTCGCGACGGCCGAACTGGATCCCGCGACGGCGCTCGGCTATCACGATGAGCGAACGGGCGCGCGCCACTTTCGCGCGCTGCCGTTCAAGAGTGACGCCGACGGTCTGCTGGACGGCCGGCGCAAGCATCTATTCGTCGTCGACGTCGCCGGCGGTGACGCGCGCCAGATCACGCACGGCGACTTCGACGCCGGTGCGCCGTCCTGGTCGCCCGACGGGACACGGATCGCGTTCGCGGCGCGGATCGATCTGCCCGAGACGGTGACGGCGCTGGCCGACGTGTACGTCGTCGACGTCGAGAAGGGCACGCGCACGCAGATCACGCGCGGCGCGGGACCGGCGGCGTTGCCGGTGTTCTCGCACGACGGGCGCGAGATCGCGTTCATCGGGCACGAGCACGGTGACAGCGGCGGCGGCCAGTACGACTTCGAGCTGCTCGTCGTGCCGGCGGCCGGTGGCACCCTGCGCTCGCTTTCGGCAACCCTGGGACGCACGATCGGCGATCAGTTGGCCGGCGACCTGCGCACCTCGCTACCGGCGGCACCGGTCTGGAGCCCGGACGACGGTGAGATTCTCGCGCACGTATGCGACGAGGGCGCGACCTCGGTGCGTGCGTTCGCGCGCCACGGCAGCGGCGTGCGCACGCTGGCCGGCGGTGAACGGCACGTGTTCGCGTATACGCTGGCGGCCAACGGCGCGGCGGCGATCGCGTTCTCCACGCCGACGGTCCCCAACGAGATCGCGCTGCTCGAGCCGTACGGTGCCGAACGCGTCCTGACGGCGAGCAACCCGTGGTTGGCGGAAAAGACGGTGCTCGCGCCGCGCCGGTTTCGGCCGCGGGCCGCCGACGGCGCGGTGCTCGACGGCTGGCTGCTCGTCCCCGAACGCGCGCGAGAGACGCGCGTCCCGCTGGTGCTCGAGATTCACGGCGGCCCGCACGGCGCGTACGGCGCGACGTTCTTCCTCGAGTTCCAGGTGCTGGCGGCCCAGGGCATGGCGGTCGCGTACGGCAACCCGCGCGGCTCGCAGTCGTACGGCACGGCCTACGCCGACGCCATCCTCGGCGATTGGGGCGGCATCGACGCCGCCGACGTGCTCTCGATCCTCGATGGCGCGCTCGCGCTGGGAACGTTCGACGAGCAGCGGCTCGGCGTGGCGGGCGGCTCGTACGGCGGCTTCATGACGACCTGGCTGGTCGGCCACAGCGACCGTTTCGCCGCCGGCGTGTCGATGCGCGCCGTCAACGACTTCCTCAGCGAGATCGGCGCCTCGGACATCGGGTGGTTCCTGGAACGCGAGCTGGCGACGGCGTGGGTGGACGACGCGGGCCGCGCGCTGTTCGAGGGTTCGCCGATCCGCGCGGCCGGCTCGATGCGCGCCCCGCTGCTGATCGAGCACAGCGAACGCGACTATCGCTGTCCGGTCGATCAGGGCGAGCAGCTGTTCACGCTGCTGCGCCGGCTGGGCCGTGGCGAGACCGAGTTCGTCCGGTTCGCGCAGACGGGACACGAGCTCTCGCGCGGCGGCAAGCCGCGCAGCCGCGTGCTGCGGTTGCGTGCGATCGTCCAGTGGTTCGTGCGGCACCTGCGTCCCGCCGGCATCGACGCCGCCCCGCGCGAAGCGGGCGCGCTGTTCCGCCCGGTACCGGGTGAACCGGCGCTGCCCGACTGACGCCGCCGCGCGTCACGGCGCGCCGAAGACGGGGATGTGCAGGTTGGGCTCGCCGCGATAGCGCGGTGCGGCCGTCGCGCTCGCGATGTCGACGCCGGCGGTGAGCACGCGGCGCACGACGGCCGTCGCGATGGTGACGGCGAGGTGCTCGCCCAAGCACGCGTGCGCGCCGTCTCCGAAGGTGAACGAGACCGGCGCGGGGCGATCGGGGTCGAACGTGTCGGGCCGGCGGTTCGCGGCCGGATCGCGATTGGCCGCGGCCAGCATGACGATCACGGTATCGCCGGTGCGGACGCGGTAGTCGCCGAGCGTCGTGTCGGCGGCGGCGAACCGGCGCGTGCTGAGCACCGAGGGATCCCAGCGCGCGGTCTCGCGCACGACCCGCTGCGTCAGCGCGACGTCGTCCGCGGCCACGCGAGCGAGCTGCGGGCGCGCCGCGAGCGCCAGCAGCGTCGCGCCGATCAATCCGGCGGTGGCGTCGAACGCCTGGGTGAAGACGCCGACGAGGTTCGCGTGCAGGTCGTCATCGCCGGGCCACACGGCCGCGACGCGTTCGGTCAGCCGGACCGCCGCGGCCGAAGCCGCCACGATCGCATCGTCGGTCGGCGCGGGCGCGAAACCGGCGACCAGCGCGCCGACGTCGTCGGCCATCGTCTCCGCCTCGGGCAGATCGAGAAGCGCCGCCAGCGCCGTCGAGGGGACCTCGCGCGCGAGCCGATCGAGCAGCGCACCGTCGCGCGCCGGGGACGCGGCGATCAGACGTCCCGTCCGCCGTCGCGCGGCATGGTCGAGTGCCGTGCCCTCGCCGTTGCGCAGCGCCGTCATCAGGATCGCGCGCAGCGCGTCGTGGCGCGGCCCGTCGTTCTGCCGGCACAGCCGCGCGAAGAGGTCGCCGGCCGGCGTGCCGGCGATCGCGAGCGGAATTGGCTCGTCGATCGGACGCACGCGTAGCAACGGATCGGCGAGCGCTTCGCGCACGCTGGCGGCGCCGTTGGCGACCCACACGCAGGGAGACTCGCGCGGCTCCGACACCGGTATCGCATTCAACATATCAGAATATCTTGATGTATCGCAGAAAGCGCGCTATACTATCACCGATGCTGGCCTCGGTCAACCCCGGTTTGCGCTTGGTGCGCGCGCTCGACGATCCGTTGCGCTACGAACTGGTCATGCGGCTGTTCGCCGGCCCGGCGACCGTCTCGGAGCTCGTCGCCGCCAGCGGCGCGGCGCAGTCGAAGGTGTCGAATCATCTCGCGATCTTGCGCGACGCCGAGGTCGTGAGCACCGAACGCATGGGGCGTGCCGTCGTCTACGCCGTCGCCGATCCCGCGATCGCCGCGGTCGTCGAGGCGCTCGAGCATGCCTGCGGCGGCGCGCGCGCGGCGATCCGCACGGCGCCGGAGCTGGCCGTCGCGCGCAGCTGCTACGATCATCTCGCCGGCCGCTTGGGCGTGGCGGTGTACGACGCGCTGGTCGCGCGGCGCGCGCTGCACGACGTCAACGCGCCGACGCCGGCCCGCAAAGTGCGCGGCGCGTTCGGCGCGGTCGAGCTCGGCCCGGCCGCGCGCGGCGTGTTCGCGCAGCTCGACATCGACCTCGACGCGGTGATGGCGCAGCGGCGGCAGTTCGCCACCGCGTGCAGCGACTGGACCGAGTCGCGCGCGCATTTGGGCGGCGCGCTCGGCGCGGCGCTGCAAGAGCGTCTGCTGCGCGAGCGTTGGGTGCTACGGCGCGGCGGCACGCGGGCGCTGCGGATCACCGACCGCGGGCGCGCCGGGCTGCGCGAGCGGTTCGGCATCGAGGTCGACGCGCTGGGACGCTGACGACGAGGGCTCGGCAGGCGCGCCGCGTAGGAGGATGGATGCGCCGTTTTCGTCTCACCGTGCTCGTCGCGTTGCTTCCCTTGCTGCTGGCCGTGCCGGCCGCGCACGCGCAGAGCGCGCGCCGGGTCGATCCCTCGCTGTACGCGGGCATGCGCTGGCGCAACATCGGGCCGTTCCGCGGCGGCCGCACCGTGGCGGTCAGCGGTGTGGTGGGCGACGGCCGGACGGTCTACATGGGCGCGGTCGGCGGCGGGGTCTGGAAGACGACCGACGCCGGACGCAGCTGGACGCCGATCATGGACGGTCAGCTGGTCGCGTCGATCGGCGCGCTGGCCGTCGCGCCGAGCGATCCGAGCACGGTCTACGTCGGCAGCGGCGAGGCCGACATGCGCTCCGACATCATTCACGGCAACGGGATGTACCGCTCGACCGACGCCGGCGCGACCTGGACGCGCATCGGCCTGGAGGACTCGCGCCAGATCGGGCGCATCCTGGTCGATCCGCACGATCCGCGCACGCTGCTGGTCGCCGCGCTCGGTCACGCCTACGCGGCGAACGAGATGCGCGGCGTCTACCGCTCGACCGACGGCGGCGCGACCTGGACCCGCACGCTGTTCCACGACGTCAACACCGGCGCCATCGATCTGGCCGCCGACGCGTCGGGCCGCGAAGTGTTCGCCTCGCTGTGGCAGACGCGGCGTCCGCCGTGGAACACCTACCCGCCTGCCAACGGCCCGGGCACCGGCCTCTACAAGTCGACCGACGGCGGCGTGACGTGGACGCAGCTGCAGGGCGGCGGCTTTCCGTCGATCGGCTTGGGCAAGATCGGCCTGGCGGTCGCGCCGAGCGATCCGAATCGCGTGTACGCGATCGTCGACGCGCGCGACGGCGGCTTGTATCGCAGCGACGACGGCGGCGTGACCTGGCAGCTGGCCGATAAGGATCCGCGCCTCTGGGCGCGCGGCTGGTACTTCTGCCACGTCGCGGTCGATCCGAAGGACGAGAACCTCGTCTACATCTCCGACACCGGGTTCTACCGTTCGACGAACGGCGGCGCGCACTTCGACGCCATCAAAGGCTCGCCGGACGGTGACGATTTCCACGGCATCTGGATCGATCCGCAGGACGGCGACCACATCGCGTTGGCCAGCGACCAGGGCACCGCGATCAGCATCGACCGCGGCGCGCACTGGAGCTCGTGGTTCAATCAGCCGACGGGCCAGTTCTATCACGTCGCGACCGACGACCAGTTTCCGTATCGGGTGTACGGCGCGCAGCAGGACAGCGGCGCCGCGATGATCCTCTCGCGCAGCGATCACAGCGGGATCGAGGACCGCGATTGGCGCCCGATCAACGTCGGCGGCGAGAACGGCAGCATCGCGCCCGACCCGACCGACGCCAACGTCGTGTACGGTTTCGGCGACGAGGTCGACCGCGAGGACTTGCGGACCGGACAGCTGCGGGACATCTCGCCGCTGGTGGGGCGCAGCGGCGTCTGGCGCCAAACGTGGACCGAACCGGCGGTGCTCTCGCCGGTCGATCGCGCGCTGTACGTCTCGAATCAGGTCGTCTTCCGCACCCGCGACGGCGGCGCGCACTGGGACGTGATCTCGCCGGATCTCACGCGGCCGAACCCGGCCGTTCCGGCCACGCTCGACCCGGTGACCGCGGCCGACACGCCGATCAAGGACGCGCGCCGCGGCGTCGTCTACGCGATCGCGCCCTCGCCGCTGCGCGCGCAGACGCTGTGGGCCGGCACCGACGACGGCTACCTGTGGATCACCCGCGACGCGCGCAACTGGCGCAACGTGACGCCGCCGGGTCTGACCGCGTGGAGCAAGATCGGGATGATCGAAGCGTCGCACTTCGACGAGGGAACCGCCTACGTCGCGGTCGACCGGCATCGTCTCGACGACGACCGCCCCTACGTCTACGTCACGCACGACTTCGGTCGCACCTGGCGGCTGGCGGTCAGCGGGATCCCCGACGGCAGCTTCGTCAACGCGATTCGCGAAGATCCCACGCATCGCGGGCTGCTCTACGCGGGAACGGAGACCGGCGTCTTCGTCTCGTTCGACGAGGGCGCGTCGTGGCAGTCGCTGCAGCTCAACCTGCCGACCAGCTCGGTGCGCGATCTCTCCGTGCGCCAAGGCGATCTCGTGATCGCGACGCACGGACGCGCGTTCTGGATCCTCGACGACCTCGCGCCGCTGCGCGAGCTGGCGAACGATCCGGCCGCCGGCGCGCGTCTGTTCGCGCCGCGCGAAGCGATCCGCGTGCGGCCGGGCAACGACGAGGCCGAAGCCTCGCCGCCGGAGACACCGGTCGGGGAGAATCCGCCCTACGGCGCGCTGATCGATTACGTCGTTCCGCCCGGCGCGCACGGTCCGGTGCAACTGTCGATCGTCGATGCGAGCGGCACGGTGCTGCGCGCGTGGTCGAGCGAGGACAAGCCGCCGGTGACGAGTCCGGACGACGTGCCGTTCCCGGCGTACTGGCTCTCGCCGCCGGCCGTCCCGGCGGCGCAGCCGGGGATGCACCGCTTCGCGTGGGACTTCCACGCCGCCGCGGCCGCCGAGCGCCGCCGGCGCCGTCGCGGCGGCGACGGCCCGCTCGTCCCGCCCGGCCGCTACGCGGTGCGACTGACGATCGCCGGCAAGACCTACACGCAGCCGCTGACCGTCGTGCGCGACCCGCGCGTCCACGTCAGCGACGCCGATCTGGTCGCGCAGTACCGGCTCGCCGTCGCCGTCGACGTGCAGCTGGCGCGCGTCAACGCGGCGATCGCGGCGGCCGACGCCGCGCGCAAGCAGCGCGATGCCGACGTCGCGAAGATCGATGCCATCGCCGGCGTGCCGCCGGTCGAGGACCCGCGCAATTCGGTCGGCTCACCACCGACGACGTTCACGACGCTGCGCTGGTACGCGAACGCGCTGGGCGCGCTCGAGGGCGCGGTCGAAAGCGCCGACACGGCCCCGACGACCGACGAGCACGCCCGGTGGGAAGAGCTCCGCGCCGCCTCGGACCACGCGCTAGCGGCGTGGGAGCACCGCGACGACTAGCGCGCTAGGTGCGAATGAACGCCGCGATCGCCGGATCGCGGCGTAGCGCGGCGAGGTCGTCGTCCGAGGGCAGCTGGGGACGATCGCGCTCGGAGCTGACCAGGCAGAGGAAGCCCAGCGGCGCGTCGTCGGCGGCGCGGAACTGGTGCCACGTCATCGGCGGAACGCGGCAGAGGTCGAACGCCGCGACGTCGCGCACCTCGTCGCCGATCAGCGCGCTGCCGCGGCCGTTGACGATCGCGACGGCGTGGACGTGCTGGTGGCGCTCGAGCGTCGTGTGCCCACCGGGCGCGACCTCGAAGTAGCGCAGCTGGCAGCCCTGTTCGGCCTCCTCGAACAGCACCTGTCGGGTGACCTCGCGGAACGGCGCGCTGCCCTCGTCCTTGTAGATCAGCACGTCGACGTCGTCCCAGCGGAACCGATCGCCGTCGGGCCGGAAGCTACGCGTGTTGCTCGACGCCCGCAGGTCCATGCGCCTCCACCTTCGCCACGTACTCGCGCGTGCGCTCCAAGAGCGCGTCGCGCGCGACCAAGAGGTTGCCGCCGATGAGCAGCATCGTGTCGCGGCCGTAGAACCCGATCAGCTCGTCGACCCGGTCCAGCTGCATCCCGCCGGCCGGAACGGGGAGCGTCGGGCGCAGGTGGCCCCACGGCTCGCGCGCGGCGCGCGCCAGCGCGGCGCAGTCCTCGACCGGGTACGGAAAGCGGCCGCCGTAGTTGGTGAAGATCGTCGCGTCGGCGCCGAACAGGCGGAACAGCCGGCCGAACAGCAGCGTGGGCGCGATGCGCGTCGCGCCGCCGAACGAGGGGTGGGCCAGGTAGACGAAGTCGGGATACTCGTCGATCAGGTCGACGAAGGCCGGCAGCCCGATCACCATCGGCGAGACGAGCACGACGCGCGCGCCGATCTCACGCGCGATCCGCGCGCGCTCGCGCAGCGCGCGCGGCGAGCCGATCAGGTTGGGCGCGTAGAACGACGGGCGCCCCGTCTGCTGCACCGCCGCTTCGCAGGCCGCCTGACAGGCGCGCACGCGCTCCGCGAACGGCGAGTAGTCCTGGTTCGCGATCCCGTGGTCGTCCTTGATGATGTCGACGCCGCCCAACGCGAAGGTGCGCACCAGGCGCGCCAGCTCGGGGATCGGCAGGCCCTGCGGCTTGATGGCGGTCGAGATCAGCGGCCGCTCCGGCGCGCCGACCAACGCGCGGATCCCGGCGATGCCGTGCCGCGGGCCGGGGAACTGCGCCAAGAACGCTGGCGGCAGCTCGAGCCCGGCGAACTGCACGTTCTCCCACAGCGAGCAGTTGCCGAAGATCATGTTGATCAGCTGGGCCGTCTCGCCGCCGGTGGTCTCGGTCGCGATGCGTACCTGGACGCGATACCGTCCCGCGGCGACCGGCTCGATCGCGGCGACCTGCGCGACGATCTCGTCGAGCACGCGCTGGTCGCCGATCGCCGCCAGCGGGCACTCGACGCTCTGTTCGAGCGCCAGCGCTTCGGCGCGCGCTTCGATCCGCTCCGGTTCCGAGTCGATGAGGTAGGTGGCGGTGAGCCAGGCCATCCGGTTCGGGTTCCGGCCGGCGCCCGTCCGTCCTGTCTCGGCCGGGCGCCGGGCGATGGTCAGGATGCCACGAGCGGCGTCTCCAGGTCCTGGGCGTTCTGCTCGAGGTCGTCGAGGAGCCCGATCCCGGTGGGGTTCCAGCCCAGGCGCTGCCGCGTGAGCGCGCTCGAGGCGGGCATGTCGGTCGCCGCGAGGTGCGCCATCCAACCGAAGTAGGCGGGTGCCTCGTCGGCCGAGATGCTCACGACCGGCGCGTGCAATCGCCGGCCGATCACCGCGGCGATGTCGCGCGCCGGCACGCCTTCCTCGGCGACCGCGTTGTAGCGCGTGCCGGCGGTGCCGTGCTCGAGCGCGAGCCGATAGAGCCGTGCGACGTCAAGGCGGTGGGCGGCGGGCCAACGGTTCGCGCCGTCGCCGACGTACGCGACGGTGCCCTTTTCGCGAGCGATGCGGATGAGGTAGGTGATCAGCCCTTGCGCTTCGCGCGCGTGGACTTGCGGGAGGCGCATCGCCGAGGCGTTCACGCCGCGCGCCGTGACGGCGTCGAGCGCCTCTTCCGACGCGGCGCGCGGAAACACCGACGCCGGCACCGGCGGCGCGTCTTCCGTCGCGAGCTGCCCCGGCGGCACGTTGGCGATGGCCGTGCCGGACGTCACGATCAGCCGGCGGTCGGAGCCGGCAAGTGCGTCGCCGAGCGCCGCGATGACCCGCCGGTCGTCGTCGCAATTCTGCGCGAACCGCGAGAAGTCGTGATTGAACGCCAAGTGGATGACGCCGTCCGAGTCGGCGGCGGCCCGCCGCACCGCGTCCAGATCGTTGACGTCGCCGCGCAGCACGGCGGAGCCGCTGGCCGCGAGCGACTGGGCGCCCGCATCCGAGCGGGTGAGGCCGAGCACCTGATGGCCCGCGCCGATGAGCTCTTGGACGACCGCCGAGCCGATGAAGCCGGAGGCTCCGGTAACGAATACTCGCATGACGAGAGAGACGATACGCCCGGGAGAGAATACGGTCTATGCTGAAAAGTCCGTAGAATCTTCGCGATCGTCCGGAAACGAGATATGGACCCGCTCTCCGACGTCCTCTCCCTGCTCAAGCCGCGCACGTTCATGTCGCGCGGGATTGACGTCGGCGGACCCCACGCCGTGCAGTTCGGTCCGCACGAGGGGATCAAGTGCTACGCCATCGGGTCGGGCCGGCTGTGGCTGTCGGTCGACGGGGTGCCCGATCCCGTCCAGCTCGAGCGCGGCGACTGCTTTCTGTTGCCGACCGGGCGTCCGTTTCGACTCACGACCGATCTGCGGCTGACTCCGGTCGACTTCCGCACGCTGTTGCCGCCGGAGCCGAACGGCGCGATCACCACCGTCAACGGCGGCGGCGACGCGCTGATCGTGGGCGGCCACTTCACCTTCGGCAGCCCGCACGCCGGGATGCTGCTCGGCATGTTGCCGCCCATCGTGCACATCCGCAAGGAGGTCGATAAAGCCGCGCTGCGCTGGCTCTTGCGCCGCCTCAGCGAGGAGTTGCGCGAAGAACAGCCGGGCGGGTTCCTCGTCGCGCAGAACGTCGCGTATCTGCTCTTGGTGCAGGCGCTGCGGCTGTACCTCGCCGATGCGCCGCGCGACGGCGTCGGGTGGCTGTTCGCGTTGGCGGACCGCGAGATGAGCGTCGCGATCAGCGCGATGCACGCCGAGCCCGCGCGCCGCTGGACGCTCGGGGAGCTGGCCGAGCGCGTCGGCCTCTCGCGCTCGACCTTCGCGCTCAAGTTCAAAGCGACGGTCGGCTCGTCGCCGATGGAGTATCTCACCCGCTGGCGCATGATGCTGGCCGAGGACCGGCTGGGCGCATCGAGCGAGCCGGTCGGCGAGATCGCCGCGGCGCTGGGCTACGAGTCCGAGAGCGCGTTCAGCACCGCGTTCAAACGCGTGATGGGCCGTTCGCCGCGTTCAGCTCGCGGCGACCGCGCGCGCGTACGCACCGGGCGGGACGCCGAAGGCGCGTTTGAAGTGGCGCGTGAGCGCGCTCTGGTCGGCGAAGCCGGCCGCGAAAGCGACCTCGGTGGCCGACCGTCCCTCGGCCAGCAGCCGCTTCGCGCGGTTGACGCGCACTTGCACGAGATAGGCGTGCGGCGCGATGCCGTACCGCGCGCGAAACGCGCGCATGAAGTGGAACCGGCTCAACCCGCATAGCCGCGCGAGGTCGTCGATGGCGACGTCCTCGCAGAAGTGTGCCTCGAGGTACTCGCGCGCGACGCGCAGGCGGCGCTCCGACACCCGCGCGTCCGGAACGCGCGGCCGCGGGTGCCCGTAGCGGGTGAACAGCGTTCCCAGCGCGAGCGACCACGCCGATTGCCGCGTCAGCAGCGGTGCGTCGCTCTCGGCGCAGCGGTGCGCGTCGAGCAGCAGCCGCGCCAACTGCTCGTCGCGATACAAACCGGGCGGCACGTGCAGCGCGCGCACGCGTTCGGCGTCGAACGCGCCGGCCAGCTCGCGCAGCGATCGCTCGCCGAGGTAGGCGCCGCGATACTGCCAATCGGCTTCGACGAAGCCCTGATGCGCCTCGCCGGGCGCGAAGATCCAGAACGTCCCGGGGCCGCCGCACGCGGCACCGTCCCTGGTCTCGCACACGCCGGTCCCCGCCTCGCTGATCGAGAGCACCAGCTCCTCGTGCACGTGACGTTCCCAGACGTGCGCGCCGTAGCGCGCCGCCAACAGGCACGTGTCGTCGCGCTCGCGTTCGCGCCACTACCGCAGGTCGGCCGCCATACCGCACTTTTCGCAAAGCCGTGCGGGCGGCCCCGCTGCTAGGATCGTCGAGCATGAGCATCGCGGTGGTCGGCGTGGGCGGCATCGGCGGGGTCGTCGCGGCGACGTTGCGCGCCGCCGGCCACGACGTGATCGCCTGCGCGCGCCGGCCGTTCGCGCGCCTCGCGCTGCTGCGCCCCGAGGGCGACGTCGAGGTGGACCTCTGCGTCCACTGCGATCCGGCCGGCGTCTGGGCCGCCGACTGGGTGCTGCTGTGCACCAAGGCCCACCAGTCGAGCTCGGCGGCGCCGTGGCTGGCGCGTCTCTGCGGTCCGGCGACGCGGGTCGCGGTGCTGCAGAACGGGATCGGGCAGCGCGAGCGGGTGGCGCCGCTCGTCGGATCGGCGCACGTCGTGCCGACGATCGTCTACTACAACGGCGAACGGTTGGCCGACGATCGCGTGCGGATGCGCCATGCCGACGTCGTCGACCTCGCGGTCGGCGACGACGCGGACGGCCGCGCGTTCGCGGCGCTGTTCGCCGGCACGCCGCTCGCCGTGCGCGTTACCGGCGACCTGCCGACGCTGGCCTGGCGCAAGCTGTTGCTCAACCTGGCCGCCAACCCGATCACCGCGCTCACCGGTCGGCGCCAAGAAGTCTTGCGCGGCGATGCGATGCGTGCGCTGTGCAGCGCGGTCTTCGACGAGGCGGTCGCGGTGGCACGCGCCGAGGGCGCGCGCTTCGGGCCGACCGAGTCAGTCGACGCGCTCGCGCGCCTGATGAGCTATCCGGCCGACGCCGGCACCTCGATGTACTTCGACCGCTTGGCCGGCCGTCGCTCGGAAGTCGACGAGCTCACCGGCCCGCTCGTGGCGGCCGGACGCCGGCACGGCATCCCCACCCCGCTGAACGCGGCCTTGCTCGCGCTCATGCGCGCGATCGACGACGCGCAGCCGGCCGGTTAGCGCGACGCCGCGCGCGCCCGGACCAGCTCTTTCGCCTCGTCCAGCACGGCGCGCCGTTCGGGTGAGAGATGGCGGCCGGCCCGGTTTTCGTAGAACGTGAGCTTCGCCATCGCGCGCCGTTCGAGATGCTCGTCCGCACCCTCTTCGAGCGCCGCCCCGATGACCGCGTCGGCGATCTCCGCCGCCGTGCCGGTCGAGAACACGCCGCCGCCGACGTCGTGCCGGTCGTGCGCGGTGACGTCTGCGGACCAGCGGTTCTGGGATTCGTCGTCCATCGGATCGTCCTCCGCGGCGTGCTTCGACGTGGACGGAGCCGTCAGCTCCCGGTGCCTTGGTAGCGGTTCAGTCCGAAGCGCCAAAAGGCGTACGCGATCGCCGCGCAGGCCAGCCCGACCAGCGGCGTGAGCAGCCCGACCGTGGGGTTCAGGTGCAGCCCGTCCTCGCTCTTGTGCAACAGGAACGTCGCCGGAAAGTAGTTCATGAAGGCGAACGGCAGCACGAACGCGAGCGCGAGCCGCACGCCCTTCTGATAGATGCCGATCGGATAGCGCGAGAAGTCCTGTTCGAGCGACATGACGATCCAGCGCAGCGCGTCGATGCGGATCACCCAGAACGACGCCGTGGCGATCGCGAGCGTGACGCCGAAGTCGATCAGCGCGCCGCCGATCGCGACCAGCGGCACGTAGGCGACGAACAGCGCGTCGACGTGCACGCCGACGTAGGCCGTCGCGACGCAGAAGAACAGGACCGCCAGGACCAGCTCGTCGGGTGAGATCTGCTGTGGCACCGTGAGCGCCTGGAAGAGCGGGTCCAGCGGGCGCACCAGGAAGCGGTCGAAGCGGCCTTCGCGCACGAACGTCGGCACGTCGCCGACGGTGAAGAAGAGCGTGTTGTGGAGTGCGTGGCCGAGCATCCACAAGCCGTACATGAACGCGGTCTCGCGGAAGTCCCAACCGTCGATCGAGGGGAAGTTGCGCAGCGTGACCCACAGCGCCACGATCGCCGTGCCGTGGTAGAAGATCGTGAAGAAGAACCACATGACAAAGTTCGCGCGGTACTCGAGCATCGTGAGCAGGTTGATCCGCCAATACCGCGCGTAGGTCGCCAGGTACACGCCGCAACGCTTCCCGCCGCGCGGCGGTCGTCCTCGTCGTGAGCGTTCGCGAGGCCGACGTCCCCGTGCGCACGCCGTACCGGCTCGACCTGACGGCGGCGGTGCTGCGGCGCCTCTCGACCAACGCGGTCGACACCTTCGACGGCACGACGTACCGCCGGCTGTTGGGCGTGCCCGCGGCGCCGACGCTGCTGGCGGTGACGCAGAGCGCACCGGGGCAGCTGCGCGTGCGCCTGGAGGGTCCGCAGGCGCGCGCCCTCGATCCCGCGGCGATCGTGCGCCGCATGCTCGGGACCGAGGTCTCGCTGGCGGCCTTCGACGCCGGCGCGCGGCGGATTCCGTGGCTGGCGCCGCTGGCGAAGGCCGCTCGTGGCGTCAAGCCGCCGCGCTACCCCTCCCTGTGGGAGACGGTCGTCAACGCGGTCGTCTACCAGCAGGTCTCGATCCACGCCGCGGGCGCCATCCTGCGGCGCGTCGTCGAGCGCTACGCGCCGTTGCGCGAGGTCGCCGGCGTCGCCCTGCGCGCCTTCGTCCCGGCCGAGACGATCCTGGCCGCCGAGCCGCCGGAGCTGCGCGCGCTCGGGCTTTCGATCAACAAGGTGCTCTCGCTCAAGGCGGTGGCCCGAGCGATCCTCTCGGGCGAGCTCGACGAGCCGACCCTCGACCGGTTGTCGACTCCGGACCTGCTCGCCGCCCTGACCGCGCACAAGGGAATCGGGCCCTGGACGGCCGCCGTCATCGGCCTGCGAGGGTTCGCCCGGCTCGACCTGTTCCCGATGAACGACTCGGGCGCGGCGGCCGCCTTTCGGCGCCTCTCGGGGGACGCGAACTTGGCGCCGGAGCCGATCCTCGACGCGCTCGCCCCGCAGCAGGGTATGCTCTACTACCATCTGCTGATGGACCGCTTGGCGGACCGCGGCGAGATCCGGCTGGCCGGCCGGACGCCCGTCACGTCTGTGTAAACTCAGGCGGCGTTCAGGGGCGGTCGGCAGAATCGCCGATACAGACCACAGGGAGGTGCCATGAGCGTATCGTCGGTGAGCAGCGGCTCGCTGCCCGATCCCGCCGCCTACACGTACACGCCCAGTCTGCCGACCGGGCTCGCCTACGGCGACGCCGCCGCGCCGGGCGCCTCGTCGTCGTCTTCGTCCGGCTCGTCGTCGACGTCGTCGTCGACGAGCAGCACCGGCAACGCGCAGACGATCTCGCCGTACGTGGCCGAGTACAGCACGCTGCAAGAAGACGACGCCGCCGAGCTGTTGCAGGTGTCGCTCGATTCGCCGACCGACGCCACGTCGAACGTCGAGAGCGTGCTGGCCCAAGCCGCCGCGTATCAGGCGCAGCAGAACGCCGCGCAGAGCCAAGCGGCCGCGGCGACCGCGCAGTCCGCCATCCAGAGCGGCACGTCGAGCAGCAGCTCGTCGTCGACCGTGTCGGGCCCGCTCGACATCCCGAGTTACGAATCGATCATCAGCCAGAGCGATCAGGACGGCTACAACGCGATCAACGACGCGTTCAACATCGGCACCGGGACCAGCTCGAGCGGGACCACGAACTCCTACGCCAGCATGGCGACGCTGCTGGGTCTGGGCGCGACCGGCACGGGCAGCGCGATCGACACGACGGCCTGAGCCGCGCAACCGCCGGCCCGCGGCGGCGGGTCCTAGGTCCACCATGGCAACGCTTGCCGCTCCCGTTTTCGCGGTCCAGCGGGCGCAGGACCGCGCCTTCTACGACTACGGCTGGCTGAAGACGTACCACTCGTTCAGCTTCGCCGACTACCACGATCCGGCGAACCTCCATTGGGGCGCGCTGCGCGTGTTCAACGACGACACCGTCGCGCCGGGCCAGGGCTTCGGCGAGCACCCGCACCGCGACATGGAGATCGTCACCTACGTGCTGCGCGGGGAGCTCGAGCACCGCGACTCGATGGGGCACCACGGCGTGGTCGGACCGGGCGGCGTGCAGTACATGAGCGCGGGGACGGGCGTGCGCCACAGCGAGTTCAACCACTCGGCGGAGCGCGACGTGCACTTCGTGCAGATGTGGATCCTGCCGCCCCACGCGGGCGGCGCGCCGCAGTACGGGCAGCAGGCCTTCGATCCGGCCGCGCGGCGCGACCGCTGGCTGACCGTCGCCAGCGGCGAATCCGGCGTGCCGGCGCCGGTCGCGTTGCGCCAGCAGGCGACGCTGCGCGTCGCGAGCGTCGCGGACGTGACCCTGGCCCACAGCTTCGGACCCGGCCGCTACGGCTTTCTGTTCGTGGCCGACGGCACCGTCGAGGCGAACGGCGAGCGGCTCGCGACCGGCGACGCGGTTCGCATCCACGGCGTCCCCGAGCTGCGCGTGCACGGCACCGGCGAGCTGGTCCTGTGGGACGTCCCCGGCGTCGGCGAGAACTGACCGCACCGTATGAGCGAATCGACCGCGCTGCCGATCCCTCTCGACGACGGTGCCGCCGCCCACCTGGCGGGGACGCGGATTCCGTCGCTCGCGTTGCCGGCGACCGACGGCACGAGCGTCGATCTCTCGACGATTCCGGGTCTGGTCGTCGTGTTCGCATACCCGCGCACGGGCCGCCCGGGCGAGCCGTCGCTGACCGACGACTGGGATACGATTCCCGGTGCCCGCGGCTGCACGCCGCAGACCTGCAGCTTCCGCGATCTGCACGCCGACTTCGCCGCCCGCGGCGCGCGCGTCTACGGACTCTCCACGCAGGACACGGACTATCAGCGCGAGATGGTGGAACGGCTGCACGTGCCGTTTCCGGTGCTCAGCGACGCGCAGCTGCGGCTGGCGCACGCGCTGCGGTTACCGACCTTCGACGCCGCCGGGCTCACGCTGCTCAAGCGCATGGCGTGGATCGCGCGCGACGGCGTGATCGAGCGCGTCTTCTACCCGGTCTTTCCGCCCGAACGCAACGCCGACGACGTCCTCGCCGCCCTGAGCTGAGGCTCAGCGCGGCGGCAGCATCTCGTCGACCGGAACGCGAATGCCCGGGAAGGCCAGCGGTGCGATGGTTTCACCGCGTCGCGCGACCGTGACGATCGCGAAGCCGTCAGCGCGTGGGTCGCGATAGGCGACCACCAGATCGTCGACGAGGTCGACCAGCCACACCTCCCGCACGCCGTGGTGAGCATAGAGCGGCGCCTTGAGGCGGCGGTCCTGATCGTGCGAGCTGTCGCTGACCTCGACCAGGAAGAAGACGTCGTCGGTTTGCGGGTGGCCGTCGAGGTACTCACGCGAATTCGGACGGACCAGCGCAAAGTCCGGCAGCGGCTCGGAGTACTCGCCGAGAATCACCGGCAACTGGCACCGGATCGTCGCGACGTCGCCCAGGCGCCGGACGAGGGCTACATTCAACCGCTGCACGCTGACCGCGTGCGGCGGATTCATCGACACGACGGTCTCGTAGAACTGCCCGTCGAGGAGTTCGACCCGAGCGTCCGGCGCGAAGTATCCCGCGTCGGACATCCGGTGAAAGTCGTCGACCGTAAAGCGGTGGGGCGCGTACGCGATCTGCATGTCACTCATCGGACGGTATCTCTACTGTATTGCCGACGTGTGTCGGCCTTGTCAGTGTCCTGCGCCGAGGTGACCGCAGGCTTCGGCGTACGTCGCGCGGCCGGTCGCGTCGCGCACGTCGACGACGTAGTTGCCGGACTCCAGCTCGTTGAGCGGCAGGTTCACGATCGTCGAGGACGACTGCGCGTTGTTGCCCGCCTGGTTGATCGGGGTCAGCGCGACGAGCGTGCGAGCGCGCGTGACGGAGTCATAACAGTCCGACGCCTTGTAGAGCGAGAGCCGCTCGTTGCTCGCCTTGGGGATGGTGACGACGACGCGCGTGCGCGTATGCCCGATCTGGTAGAGCGCGATCGACCCGCTCATCGCGCTGCCGTTACGCGCGCTGATGTTGAAGGTGACGGCCTGAGCTTTCGCGGTGGCCGCTCTGGCGGCGTGCACCGCTTGGGGGTTGGGCGTTTGCGCGAAGGCGGCGGCGGAGAGCGCGGCGGCGAGAAGCGCGGTGGTGGCGATGGCGACGGTACGCATGTGCGTCGATTGTACCCGCTCGGCCCTCATCGCGGCCAGGCTCGCTCGAGAATCGCGCCCGTCTGGGCGCTCGGCGGGAGGGTTCCGAACGCGAGCCCGCCTTCGCCGCCGAGTCGGCTGGCGCAGAACGCGTCCGCGACGGCGGCCGGCGCGTGCCGCACCAGCAGCGAGGCCTGTAAAACGAGCGCGAGCCGCTCGACGATGCGCCGCGCGCCGGCCTCGACGCCGGCGGGGTCGGTCGCCGCGAGGTCCGCGCGGAGCGCGGCGGCGGCGGCGTCCAAGCGCCGATCGCTTCCGGCCGCCAGCGCGACCTCGGCGAAGTACGCCTCGCCCGCGGCCGGCTGACGGCTCAGCGCGCGCAGCAGGTCGAGCGCGTTGACGTTGCCCGAGCCTTCCCAGATCGAGTTGACCGGCGCCTCGCGATAGAGGCGCGGCAAGATGCTCTCCTCGACGTAGCCGTTGCCGCCCAGGCACTCCATCGCCTCGCCGGTGTGCACCGGCCCGCGCTTGCAGACCCAATACTTGCCCACCGCCGTGCCCAGCCGCGCGAACGCGGCTTCGCGCGGATCGTCGGGGGCGCGGTCGACCGCGCGCGCCAGGCGCAGGAAGAGCGCGGTGGCCGCTTCGCTCTCGAGGGCGAGGTCGGCGAGGACGTTGCGCATCAGCGGCTGATCGGCCAGCAACGCGCCGAACGCGCGGCGATGACGGGTGTGGTGCGCCGCTTGCGCGAACGCTTGGCGCATCAGCGACGCGGTGCCGGCGATGCAGTCGAGCCGCGTGTGGTTGACCATCTCGATGATGGTGGCGACGCCGCGTCCCTCCTCGCCGATGCGCAGCGCGATCGCGCTCTCGAGCTCGATCTCGCTCGACGCGTTGGAACGGTTGCCGAGCTTGTCCTTGAGCCGCTGGATGCGGAACGCGTTGCGCGTCCCGTCGGGCAGCACGCGCGGCAAGAAGAAGCAGGTCAACCCCTCGGGTGCCTGCGCCAGCACGAGGAACGCGTCGGACATCGGTGCCGAGCAGAACCACTTGTGGCCGGTCAGCGTGTACGTGTCGCCGTCGAACGGCTCGGCGCGCGTCGTGTTGGCGCGCACGTCCGAGCCGCCTTGCTTCTCGGTCATCGCCATGCCGCACAGCGCGCCGCGCTTCTCGCGCAGCGGTCGCAGCACGGGCTCGTAGGTCGTCGACGTCAGCACCGGTTCGGCCAGCACCGCGAGATCGGGGCGCCGGCGCAGGACGGGCACCGAGGCGTACGTCATCGAGATCGGACACCCGTGGCCGGACTCGACCTGCGACCACACGTAGAAGCCGGCGTAGCGCGCGACGTGCGCGCCCTCGCGCGGTTCGCGCCACGGGCTGCCGTGCAGGCCGTGTGCGATCGCGACCTCCATCAACCGGTGCCAGCTCGGATGGAACGCGACCTCGTCGATGCGGTTGCCGAAGCGATCGTGCGTGCGCAGCTCCGGCTCGTTGCGGTTGGCCTCGAACCCCCAGGCGATCGCCTCTTCCGAGCCCGCCAGCGTCCCCAGCTCGTGCAGTCCGGCCTCCGCCCATCCGGCGCCCTCGCGGCGCAGGCCTTCCATGAGCGCCACGTCGGCCGCGGCGACGTCGTACCCGGCCAGCGGCGGCGGCTGATTGGTCACCTCATGGGTCGCGTGACTCGGCCGGTCGATGGTGTCCATGGCGGGGAGACGTTCGCGGTTCGACGGGCGCCACCGCTCGCTCCGCGGCGGCGTGAACTAGTCGGCCGTCGTCGGACGGGTGCGCTCCGTCCACGGGTCGACCAGGGTCTTGATCTGCGCGGCGCGGCCTTCGACCATAGGGAGAATGCCGTCGCTGACGAGCTGGTCGAGCGGGATCGCGACGGGTGCGACGGCGGTCCAGAGCGGTTGATCGATCGCGAGCAGGCGCGCGGCTTCGGGGACGTCGTCGCGGCCGATCAGCGCGTTGGTGCCGATCACCTCGAGCTCTTTGACGGTGACGCGGCGGGCGTCGATCGTCAGCGGATGCTTCGCGATGCCGACCGAGACGACGCGACCGCCGGGATCGCAGGCGGCGATCGCGCTCTCGTAGCCGGCCTGACTGCCGGTGACCTCGAACACCAGCGTCGGCACGACGCCCAGCGCGTCGAGCCGCTCGCGCACCGTCGCGGCGTCGGCGGCGTCGATGGTGGCGTCGGCGCCCAGCCGTTCGGCGATCGCGAGCCGGCCGGGCAGCACGTCGGCCGCGATGACGCGCGCGCCGCCTTCGGCCAACGCGTAGATCAGGAACGCGCCGATCCCGCCGGCGCCCAGCACGAGCACCGTCTCTTCGGGACGCGGCGAGCCGCGGCGCAGCGCGTGGACGGCGATCGCCATCGGCTGCGCCAGCACGGCGATGTCGTCGGCCAGCCCGAACGGCGCCGCGCGCAGCGCGATGTGGGCGGGGACGCGGACGTACTGCGCGAGGCCGCCGTCGCGATGCAGGCCGACGGTCGCGTAGAGCGTGCAAATGCTGGTGCGGCCGGCGCGACACTGCGGGCACTCGCCGCACCAGAGTGCCGCACCGGTCACCACGGGCTCGCCCTCGGTGAAGCCGTGGACGCCGGCGCCGATCGCGGCGACGCGGCCGGCGAACTCGTGACCGGGCACGATCGGCCCCAGATGCCCGGTCAGCCCGTGCTTGGCGTGCAGCGGGTACATCTGCGGTCCGGCGACGTACTCGCCGGCGTCGGTGCCGCAGATGCCGTTGGCGTGCACGCGCACCAGCAACTCGCCGTGCGCCGGCTGCGGCACCGGCAGCTCCTCGACGCGGATGTCGCGCGGACCGTGATAGACGGCCGCGCGCATCGTCTCGCTCACGGCGTCATCCGCAGCCGTTGCACGGCGGATAGCTGCGCGAGTAGACCGGATGGCTGAGGTACTCTTTCGGCGGCACGTTCCAGAACTGCGAGACGTGCGGGTAGGTCTGGACGACCGCGTTGACCAGCGCGCCGCCGCGCTGCTCGACCCGGCGCACGTAGATGTTCTGCACCGGATTGCCGTAGGCGTCGAAGGTGATCGGGCCCCGCGGCGCGCTGGGGATCGTCGTGTGCTTGAGCGCGCGCAGGAACGCCGGCGTGTTCGACGTGTCGCCGTGGACCGACGCCAGCGCCCGGTCGAGCAGCGCGGCACCGTCGTACGTCCCCTCGCCGTAGTACGAGGGCACGTGGTGGAACGCGTGCTCGTAGGCGGCGACGAAGGCGTTGTTGACCGAGGTGTCGAGCGTCGCGCTGTACTGCAGCGCGGTGACGATCCCGACCGCGCCCGGCCCTTCGGCGTCGAGCGTGCTCTCGTCGGTGGTGTTGCCCTGACAGATCAGCGGCATCTTCAGCCCGAACGCGCGGTACTGGTGAATGAAGTTCACCGCCGCGGTCCCCGAAAAGCTGCACATCACGACGTCGACGTCGCGCGGGATCGCCGAAAGGTACGGCGAGTAGTCCGACGTCACCGTCGGCGTCCAGACTTGCTTGACGACCTTGCCGCCGTCGCGCTGGAAGGTGTCGACGAACCCGCCGATGCTCTCCCAGCCGAAGTTGAAATCGTACGCGACCGTGGCCGCGGTCTTGTATTTCAGCACCCGAAACGCGTAGTCGCCGAGCACGTGCGTGGGCTGACTGCTGGTCCAGCCGGTGCGCACGATGTACGGCGAGGGCGTCCGTTGGGTGAGATCGTCCGACGAGACGATCGGATAGATGGCCGGCATCTTGTGCTGGTCGATGTAGGGCACCAGCGCCGAGCCGACGGCCGCCGAGAGCGGTCCGAAGATGACGTCGACGTGTTCCTGTTCGACCAGGCGCCGAATCTCGGTCAAGCCGACCGACGGGTTTCCTTGCGTGTCGCCCGCGACGATCTGCACCGGACGGCCGCCCAGCTCGTTGCGGTGCTGCGCGAGGTAGAGGTCGAGGCCTTCGCGCATGTAGGCACCCGGCGCGGCGAAGACGCCGGAGGTCGGGATCAGCACGCCCAGCCGCAGCGGCTTCGCGTCGGCGAGCGCGTGCGGCGGCCGCGCGATCGAACCCAGGGCGAGCAGCGCGCCGGCGGCGATCGCCGCCGGCACGCGCGACGCCCACCGCGCCCGCCTCACTTGATCCCCTGGAACGACTCGGTGTAGACCGGCTGTTTGAGGTACGTCTTCGGGTTGTAGGTCCAGAACTGCGAGACGTGCGGCCAGGTCTTGGTCACGACGTTCCAGGTCTTGGCGTACTTCGCCGCCGGACCGCTGGTCGCGACCACGCGGCGCAGGTAGACGTTCTCGACCGGCGCGTTGTAGCGGTCGAGCTCGAGCGGGCCCAGCGGCGAGTCGGCCAGCCGCACGTCGTGGATCGCGGTCAGCAGGCGCGCGGAGTCGGCGATGTCGCCATGGACGTGGGTGATCGCCATGTCGAGCCACTGCGCGGCGGTGTAGAAGCCCGCGGCCATGTACGACGGGAGCACACCCTCGGCGGCGCCGTACTTCAGCTCGAAGCTGCGGGTCGCCGCGTCGTCGCGACCTTCGGCGTAGTGGCCGAAGCTGACGATGCCGTCGACGACCTCGGGCGGCATCGATCGGATGTTGGACTGGTCGGTCGTCGTCTCGTTGGCGATCAGCGGGATCTTGTTCTTGAGTCCGAACGAGTTCCACAGCTGCAGGAAGTGTACCGCGTCCGCGCCGACCATCTCGACGAACACCGCGTCCGGATGCGCGGCCTGCAGGCGGGAGATGTAGGGACTGTAGTCGGCCGTGCCGAGCGGCGACCACAGCTGGGCGACGATCTTGCCGCCCTTCTCGGTAAAGGTCTGCGCGAAGCCACCCGCGTTCTCGTACCCGAACGCGTAGGAGTTCGCGATCGTGGCGACGTTCTTGTAACCCTGCTCGGCGGCCCATTCGCCGGCGACGTGCGTCGGCAGGCTCGACGTCCAGCCGGCGACCTTGACGACGTAGGAGTTGGCCAGCCGCTGCGAGAGGTCGTCGGCCGACACCGTCGGGAGGATCATCGGAACCCGGTGCGCTTCGAGATAGGGCGCGACGGCCAGCCCGGAGTTGGCGAGATAGGGCCCGACCACGAGCTGCGCACCGTCCTGCTCGACCGCGTGCCGCGCCTGATCGAGCGCGCGCGACGGGTTCGAAGCGGTATCGTACACGGTGGTGACGATCGCGTGCCCGGCGACGGAGCTGCCGTGCTCGCTCCAGTACAGGTTCCAGCCGTTGACCATGTCGTGGCCCGCTGCCGCGGCGTTGCCGGAGGTCGGCGCCAACAGCGCGACCTTGATCGGCGGACCACCGGCGGAGATGGCGGGTGCCGTTTGCACCAGGCAGAGCGCGCAGAGCATGACGAGCGTCATGCGGAAAGAGTGCTTCATCGACTCGGTCCTTCGTAAGTGCGAGTGTGAGCGGGGATCAAACCCCGAGATACGTCGTGCGAACCTCCTGGTCGTGGCGGATACGGTCGGGCGCGCCGTCGAACACGACGCGGCCTTTGCTGATGATCGACGCGGTGTCGGCGACGGAGAGCGCGAGCGGCAGGTTCTGCTCGACCAGCACGATCGCGAGGCCCGTCGCCTTGAGCTCGTGCAGCGCGCGGGTCAGGTCGCGCACGATCAGCGGCGCGAGCCCTTCGGACGGTTCGTCGAGCAGCAGCAGCGCCGGGTTGGCCATCAGCGCGCGCCCGATCGCGAGCATCTGCTGCTCGCCGCCGCTGAGCTGGCCGCCGTAGTTGGTCGCCCGCTCGCGCAGGCGCGGAAACATCTCGTAGACGCGCTCGAGCGTCCAGCTCCCGGGCGGCCGGCCGACGCCACCGATCTGCAGGTTCTCGCGGACGGTCAGCGAGGGGAAGACGCGGCGTCCTTGCGGCACCAGGCCGACGCCGCGGCGCGCGATCGCGTGCGAGGGCAGCTTCTCGATCTGCTCGCCGTTGAAGCGGATCGTCCCGCTGCGCGGAGGCGTGAAGCCGATGATCGAGCGGATCAGCGTCGTCTTGCCGACGCCGTTGCGGCCGAGCACCGCCGTCACCGCGCCGGCCGGCGCGCGCAGCGTCACGCCTTGCAAGACGTGGCTGTGGTCGTCGTAGTAGGTGTGGACGTCCTCGACCGCCAGCATCGCGTCCGTCATCAGTCGAGCTTCCCGCCCAGGTAGACGTCCTGCACGTAGGCGTCGTTGCGAATCTGGTCGATCGGTCCGTCGGCGACGACGCGGCCGTGGTGCAGCACCGTCAGCCGGTCGACGACGTCGAACATGACCGCCATGTCGTGCTCGATGACCACCATCGTCGTCGAGCGCGCTTCGCGCTTGAGCATGTCGGTCACCAGCTCGGTGTCGCCCGGCGCGAGCCCGGCCGTCGGCTCGTCGAGCAGCAGCAGGCGCGGCTTCTGCGCGATCGCCAGCAGAATCTCGATTTGGCGCTTCTCCCCGTAGCCGAGCGCGTCGACGATCGTCTCGGCGCTCGCGGTCAAGCCGACCCGCTCGAGCAGGGCGCGCGCCTCGTCATAGCGGGCGGTCCGCGTGCGGCGCGGCGCGAGCAGCTGGAAACGATCGGACGAACCGGCCTGCAGCGCGAGCGCCAGGTTCTCGACGACGCTCAGCTTGGGGAAGAGCGTCGTGGTCTGGAAGGTGCGCGCGAGGCCCAGCCGCGCGCGCTGGTGCGCGCGCAAACGCGTGACGTCGCGGCCGAGCAGCGTGACGTGGCCGCCCGAGCACGGCAGCTCGCCGGCGATGATGTTGAACAGCGTCGACTTGCCCGCGCCGTTGGGCCCCAGGATGCCGCGCCGCTCGCCGTGCTCGACCCGCAGCGAGACGTCCTCGAGGACGCTCAGGCTGCCGAAGCGCTTCGAGACGCCCTGCAGCTCCAAGCACACGCCGTTCGCGTTCGCGGTCATGACGGCTCCAACGGCGCGGGCGCGATGCGCTGGCCTTGCACGCGGCGCGAGAGACGGCGCCCCAGGCCGACCAGCCCGTCGGGCGCGTACATGACGATGATGAAGTAGATCGCGCCCAAGATCAGCTCCCAGCGCTGGGTGATCGCGGAGAGACCGTTGCTCAGGAAGACGACGATCACCGCGCCCAGCAGGTTGCCGTACAGCGAGCCGATCCCGCCCAGGATGACGATGATCAAGAACTGGGTCGAGAGGTCGAGCGCGAGGTCGACCGGGCCGACGAACTGGTTGTACCAGGCGAACAGGACGCCGGCCGCGCCGGCGATCGCGGCCGAGAGCAGCAGCGCGCAGTAGCGGTAGAGCCACACGTCGTAGCCGAGCGCGCGCATCCGCCGCGGCGTCTCGCGCACGCCCTGCAGCACCAGCCCGAACGGCGAGTGCACGACGGCCCACAGCAGCGCGAGCGCGATGACGACGCCGGCCAGGCAGACGTAGTAGTAGGCGGTGTTGCCGGACAGGTCGATCCCGAACAGCGCGGGCCGCACCAGCCCGGTGATGCCGTTGTCGCCGCCGCTCACGGAGACCCACTGGTAGGCCAGCCCCCAGGCGATCTGGTTGAGCGCGATGGTGATGATGATGAAGCCGGTGTTCTCCGCCCGCAGCGCGACCAGCGAGAACAGCGCCGCCGTCACCACCGCGCAGGCGATTCCCAGCAGCAGCGGCTGGAAGAAGCCGGTGACGTGGAACCGGGTCGCGGCGATGGCGACGGTGTACGCGCCGACGCCGAAATACGCCGCCTGGCTGAAGTTGACCAGGCCGGTGAATCCGACCAGCAGATCGAGGCTCATCGCGACCATCGCGTAGATCCACGTCTGCGTCAGCAGCGAGACGTAGAAGGTCGGAACGCCCACCCGCGGCAGCGCCAGCACGAGCAGCAGCCCGAGAACGATCGCCAGCCAGCGCGTTCGACGGGTCACGGGGCGCGGCCGAACAGTCCTTGCGGTCGCAGCGCCATGATCAGCGCGACCGGCACGAAGATGGTGAAGTAGGAGAACTCGGGGAAGAGCGCCTTGCCGAACGCGTTGACCAGCCCGATCAGCAAACTGCCGACGAGCGCCCCGCTCAAGCTGCCCATGCCGCCCACGATGACGACCGCGAACGCGAGCGGCAGCAGCTCGCCGTCGAGCCCGGGGTACGCGCTGGTGATCGGACCGCCGAGCAGGCCGCCCGCGCCGGCCAGCAGCGCGCCCAGCGCGAAGACCACGTAGAACGCGCGGTTGACGTCGACGCCCAGACCGCGCGTCATCTCCTCGTCGTCGACGGCGGCGCGGATGATCATGCCGAGCATCGTGCGCTGCAGCCCGACGAACAGCGCCGCCGCGATCGCCAGGCTGATGACGATCACGGCCAGCCAGTACTCGGGGAAGATCAGCGTGCCCAGCTGCACCGAGCCGGCCAGGAACGGCGGCGGCGAGATCGACTGCGGATCGCCGCCCCAGATCCAGAGCACCGTGTCGTCGAGCATCAGCGTGAAGCCGATCGTCAACAGCAGCGAGGTCAGCGCGTCGCGGCGGTAGCGGTGCAGGAAGAGCGCGTACAGCGCCAGGCCGAGCGCCATCGTGACGACGCCGGCGGCGACGCTGGCCAGCCAGAAGTTGAAGCCGTGCGCGAGCAGCGTCAGCCCGACGTACGCGCCCAGCAAGTAGAACGCGGTCTGGGCGAGGTTGAGGATGCGCATCAACCCGAAGATCAGCGTCAGCCCGGCGGCGATCAGAAACAACAGGCTGCCGTAGGCGAGGCCGCCCAAGAAGTTCTGCGCGTAGAAGGCGGCCCCCATCAGAGCGACGTGCTCCGCGCCGGATCGGCCAGCGCGCGCAAGCTGGTCACGATCGCCGAGGTGTCGTCCTTGGCGTGGCCGTCCGCCTGCGCGGCGCGATAGAAGGGCAGGCTCTGCGCGAACAGCGGCGTCGGGGCACCGACGGCATGCGCGAAGGCGTCGATGATCTGCAAGTCCTTTTCGTAGACGTCCATTTTCATCGCCGCCGGTTGAAATTTGTTGCCTGCCATGAGCGGACCGCGCACGCGCAGCATGCGCGAGTCGGCCGCGCTGCCGGCCAACACGTCGAGCATCAGCTGCGGATCCAAGCCCGCGCGCTCCGCCAGCACCACCGCCTCGGCGGCGGCGAGATTGTGGATGGTCACCAGCAGGTTGGCGACGTACTTGAGCTTCGAGCCGGTGCCGAAGGCGCCCACGTGGCGCACGTCGCGCGCGAACGTCTGCAAGACCGGTTGCGCGCGCTCGAACGCGTCCCGCTCGCCGCTGGCGAAGATGGTCAGGTCTTTCGCCTCGGCCTGCGAGCCGGTGCCGCTGACCGGCGCGTCGAGGACGGCGACGCCCAGCGCCGCCATCCGCGCGCGCAACTGCTCCTTGACCTCGAGGGTGAACGTGCTCTGCTCGCTGACGACGAGCGTCGCATGCGCGCCGGCCGCGATGCCGTCGGGGCCGAAGAAGGCCGCCTCGAGCGCGTCGACGCCCGGCAGCGCGGTGATCAGCACGTCGCTGCCGGCCGCGACGTCGCGCGCGCTGGCCGCGGCGATCCCGCCGCGCGCCGCGAAGCGCTCGCGCGCGCCGGCGTCGACGTCGTACCCGGTGGTGACGAGGCCGGCCTCGCAAAGGTGACGCGCGTACGCCGACCCCATGATCCCCAGGCCGACGACCCCCGCCCGCAGCGCCACGCTCACGCCACCGCCGCGTTGACGCGCGGCAGCACTTCGGTCGCCATCAGCTCCATCGAGCGCCGCCCCAGCACCGGATCGACCCAATCGTGGCCCGCGTAGAGCAGCGTTCCGAACTCGCCGATCGTGCCGCGGAACGCGAGCAGCTGCTCGACGACGCTGTCGACCGTCCCCGCGATCACCAGCGAGTCGAGCACGTAGTCGAGCGTCACGGCGGCGTCGGGCATGTCGAGATCGCCTTTGAAGAGCTCGGGGCGGCCGTTGCCGATCAACTTCGTCATCAGCGAGCGGAAGTAGTAGGAGTACGGCCCGCCGGGCCCCTTGCCGTAGCGCTGCGCCGTCTCCTCGTCGTCGGCGACGAAGATGCTCTTGGCGACGCGCCAGTCGGCTGGATCGGCGGAACGGCCGCCGAGCGCGCAGCCCTCCTGGTACTTGGGCCAGTGCGAAGCAACCCAGCGCGGCTGGAGGAAGTTGGCCGAGATCGGCGTCCAGCCGCGCTGCGCCGCCGCCGTCACGCCTTTCGAGAACGGCGCGACGGCGGTCACGACGATCGGCGGATGCGGCCGCTGATACGGCTTGACGATCGCGCCTTGGCCGAGCTCGACGCGCATCGTGCGCGCCGTGCTGTACGACCAGAACTGGCCGTGCGTTTCGTACGGCGGCTCGCCGGCCCAGATCGCCAGCACTTGGTCGATCGCCTCGACGAACATCGCGGTCCGGTCGCGGTCGAGGTTGCCGAAGATCTCGGCGTCGGAGAGCAGGCCGCCCGGACTGATTCCGAACAGGAACCGCCCTTCGAGCAGGTGGTCGATCATCGCGACCTGCGCGGCGACCTGGGCGGGATGGTTGTTGGGCAAGTTGATCGTGCCGGCGCCCAGCTTGATCCGGCGCGTCGACTCGAGCATCGTCGCGATGAAGATCAGCGACGAGGTGACCGGCTCGGCGATGTCGGTCACGTGCTCGCCGACGAACGCCTCTTCGTACCCGAGCTGGTCGGCCAGCACGAGCGCCTCGCGGTCCTCCTTCAGAACCTCGGTGTAGTTCCGCGCGGGCGGATGGAGGGGCATCATGAAGTAACCGAGTCGCACCGTCGGGCCTCCCCTGGGCGTCTATCAAGCGATAACTTACGGCCGGGCCAGCAAAATCATTCCGGCGCCCGGTCCGGGCGCGAAAATTCCCTCCGGCCGGGGAGGTGCGGCGAGCGACCCGGGAGCCCGCCAATTTATCACCGTAGTACGCCCGAATGGCACCAGCCGCCAAGGCCGAGCGCAAACGGCTGCCGCGCGACGAGCGCGAGCGGCTGATCGCCCGCGAGGCGGTGCTGTTCTTCTGCGAGGTCGGCTTCGACGGCCAGACCCGCGAGCTGGCCAAGCGCATCGGGATCACCCAGCCGCTGCTGTACCGCTACTTCCCGAGCAAGAGCGCGCTGATCGAGCGCGTCTACCAAGAGGTCTACCTCAACCGCTGGAACCCGCACTGGGAAGAGATCCTCGATGACCGCTCGCGGCCGTTGCGCGAACGCATCGTCGCCTTCTATCAGGATTACGCCAAGGCGATCCTGGCGTACGAGTGGATCCGGATCTGGATGTTCTCCGGCCTCAAGGGGATGGACCTCAACGCGCGCTACCTGACCATCCTGCGCGACCGCATCTACGCGCGCGTGATCCGGGAGATCCGCCACGACCACCACTTGCCCTCACCCGACGAGGTGCCGATCGGCGAGATGGAGTTCGAGCTGGTGTGGGCGCTGCACGCCAGCATCTTCTACATCGGGATCCGCAAGTGGATCTACGGTCTGCCGATCCCGGAGAACGTCGACGCGGTGGTGACGGGGCTGGCCGTCGCGTTCCTCGACGGCGCGCCCGACGTCATTGCCTCGCTGGTGCGGGCGCGGCAGCCGACGCCGCGCGGTACCAGTCCGCGATCTCGCTCGCGCGCAGCGCGATGACGCCGGCGTGGTCGCGCGCGCGCGAGAGCAGCTCGTCGAGGTAGTCGATGCGATGCGGCACGCCGATGATCCACGGGTGCAGCGAGACCGACATGATCTTGGCCTGCGCGGCGCTCTCGCGGTAGAGCCGATCGAAGTGGCGTGAGCCGCGTTCGAGGAGCGTGTCGTCGGGCCGTTTCTCCAAGCCGTACATGACGATGTCGTTCATGTCGATCGGATACGGGACGGCCAGCAGCGAGCCGCGCGCGACGGTCAGCTCGTAGGGCAGGTCGTCGGCCGGACCCCAGTCGCAGCAGTACGTCAACCCTTCGTCGGCGAGGATGTCGCAGGTCTCCATCGTCTCGACCAGGCCGGGACCGAGCCAGCCGCGCGGGCGCGTGCCGCTCGCCGCTTCGAGCCGGTCGAGCGCGCCGCGCACGACGGCGCGCTCGTCGCCCACCACCGACATCGCCTTCTGCTGCAAGCCGTGGCCCATCATCTCCCAGCCCTCGGCGACGGCGGCCGCGACGATCTCGGGGTACGCGTCGCACACGCTGGCGTTGATGCTCAGCGTCGCGCGCACGCCGTGCGAGCGCAGCACATCGAACACCCGCCAGATGCCGACCCGCATCCCGTACTCGAACCAGGCGAAGTTGGGGACGTCGGGGACCGGCTCGACGCCGCCCGGCGCGGTCAGCGTTTGGCGCGGCAGCTTCGCGTCGTACGCCCACGCCTCGACGTTGACGATGACGTGCAGCGCCAACCGCGCGCCGTCGGGGAGCTGCAAGCGCGGACGCTGCGGCGCGGGCACGTAGGGCGCGCGGCCGTGGACGCGGTCGCTCATCGCGCCGATTCCTGCAGATCGTGCGCGCGCGAGAGGAAGCCGCGCGCGTTGCCGCCGAGGATCGCCTCGCGCTGCGTGTCGTCCAAGCCCGGCAACGCGGCGATCAGCCCGCGCGGGTCGTCGATGCCCATGTCGAACGGGCGATCGGTGCCGACGACGACCTGGCTCGCGCCGACCCGCTCGACCAGCGTGCCGAGCAACGCCGTGTCGTGCGTGATGGTGTCGAAGAAGAGCTGGCGCAGATAGCTGCTCGGCGGGCGCGGGATGGTCTTCGTCTCGGGTCGCACGCGGTACCCGTGATCGAGCCGGCCCGCGATCCACGGCAGCGTCCCGCCGGCGTGGGCGAGGATGAAGTGCAGCGTCGGGAAGCGCTCGAAGACGCCCGCGTAGATCAAGCGCGCCGCGATCAGCCCGGTCTCCGACGGGTTCCCGAACAGGTTGAAGAGATAATACGGCTTCGCGCGTTCGCCGCCCAGCTCGTGGTGCGGGTGCATGAAGACGGGCACGTCGAGCTCGCAACAGGCGGCCCAGAAGACGTCCAGCGCGGGGTCGTCGAGCGGTGCGCCCGCGACGCTCGAGCCGATCTCGACGCCCCAGAATCCCAACTCTCGAACGGCCCGGCGCAACTCGGTGACGGCGTCGGCGGGCGACTGCAGCGGCACGGTCGCGAAGCCGGCCAGCTGATGCGGCGCCCGCGCGATCGTGGCGGCCAGCGCGTCGTTCCCGTCGCGGCAAATCGCGATGCCCAGCTCGGCGGGCGCGCGGTAGGCGAAGTAGAACGGCGGCAGGCACACGATCTGCCGGTCGATGCCCTGCTGCTTCGCCAGCGCGACCCGCGCGTCGAGATCGTACTGCAGCGGGAAGTAGGGCAGACGCGAGCGTTCGACGCTGTAGTCGCACACCAAGCGCGCCAGCTCGAGCACGCCCTCGTCCTTGCGGGCGTCGATCAAGCCGCGCGCGGTCAGTGCCGCGACGAACGCGTCAGGAAGGAAATGGGCGTGGCAATCGATGCAGATCGACATGGGCCTCCCTCTTGGGCTGGCCGGCGCGGGCCGCCCCCTTGACAGCGGCGACCCCCAGTGATTTTATCAAAAGATAAATAACCCTACGGCGGAGAGGGGGCGATCGCGACGGCACACGATCAGGCGACGGCCTTCGACGGGCGCGACCTGCGGCGAGCCTTCGGGATCTTCGCCACCGGGGTCACCATCATCACCACGCGCGACGCCGACGGCCAGCTCTACGGCTTGACGGCCAGCTCGTTCAACTCGGTCTCGCTCGAGCCGCCGCTGGTGCTGTGGAGCTTGGCGCGCGGCGCCGGCAGCTACCCGGCGTTCCGCGACGCGACGCACTTCGGCGTGAGCGTGCTGGGCGGCGAGCACCGCGCGCTCTCGCACCGCTTCGCGACGCCGCACCCCGACAAGTTCGCCGGCATCGAGTACACGCTGGGGCGCTTCGGCGTCCCGTTGCTGGCCGGCGCGGCGGCGCACTTCGAGTGCCGCATCGAGCAGCGCTACGAGGGCGGCGATCACGTCATCGTCCTGGGCCGCGTCGAAGCCTACGATTACGTCGACAAGCCGACGCTGCTCTTCTGGCGCGGCAAGTACCATACTGCGCACGAGCTACCCGACGAGGGCGAGGAGTCGTGATCGCGGCGCAGACGAGTGACGTCCGCGACGGGATGCGCATCGATTGGAACGTTCCGATCCCGATGGATGACGGCGTCGTGCTGCGCGCCGACGTCTTCCGGCCGCTCGACGAGCGGCCGGCGCCGGCGATCCTGAGCTACGGTCCGTACGCGAAAGGACTGGCGTTCCAAGACGGCTATCCGAGCGCGTGGAACCGGATGGCGGAGCAGCATCCCGACGTCACCGCCGGGTCGTCGAACCGCTACCAGAATTGGGAGGTCGTCGACCCCGAGAGGTGGGTCCCCGACGGCTACGTCTGCGTGCGCGTCGACTCGCGCGGCGCGGGCTGTTCGCCGGGCCATCTCGATCCGTGGTCCCCGCGCGAGACGCTCGACCTCGAGGCGTGCATCGCGTGGGCCGCGGCGCAGCCGTGGTGCGACGGCGCCGTCGGGCTCAACGGCATCTCGTACTACGCGATGAACCAGTGGACGGTGGCCGCGCGGCAGCCGCCGGCGCTGCGCGCGATCTGCGCGTGGGAGGGCGCGGCCGACTTCTACCGCGACGTCACCCATCACGGCGGGATCCTGTGCACGTTCGCCGCCAACTGGTACGACATGCAGGTGAAGACCGTGCAACACGGTGCGCACGGGGCGCGCAGCCGCGTCACCGGTCAGCCCGTGTGCGGTGAGGACGAGCTCGACGAGGAGCGGCTGTTGGAGAATCGCGTCGATTTCGGCGCCGACATCCGCGCGCACGCGCTCGACGACGACTACCACCGCTCACGTTCGCCCGACTGGTCGCGCGTGCGCGTCCCGCTGCTCTCGAGCGCGAACTGGGGCGGTCAGGGACTGCACCCGCGCGGCAACTTCGAGGCCTTCACCCGGGCGGCGTCGCCGGAGAAGTTCCTCGAGGTGCACGGGATCGAGCACTGGACGGAGTTCTACACCGCCTACGGCGTCGCGCTGCAGAAGCGCTTCTTCGCGCGCTACCTCAAGGGCGATCGCGCGGCCTGGGCCGGCCAGCCGCGCGTGCAGCTGCAGGTGCGCCACCTCGACCGCTTCATGCCGCGCGCCGAAGCGGAGTGGCCGCTGGCGCGCACGCGCTGGACGCGCGCCTTCCTCGATCTCGACGACCGCGCGCTGGTCGACGCGGCGCCGGGCCGCGCCGCGAGCGCGGCGTTCGAGGCGCTGGGCGAGGGCATCACCTTCGTGGCGCCGCCGCTGGCGCGCGAGACCGAGCTGACCGGGCCGCTGGCCGCGACGCTGTACGTCTCCTCGTCGACCAGCGACGCCGACCTGTTCGTGGTGCTGCGGGCGTTCTCACCGGACGACGACGAGGTCGTGTTCCAGGGCGCGATCGATCCGCACACGCCGCTGGCACAAGGTTGGCTGCGCGTCTCGCACCGCGCGCTCGATGCGGCGCTCTCGACGCCCGAGCGCCCGTACCATTCGCATGTCGCGCCGCAGCCGCTCCTCCCGAGCGAGATCGTCGAGGTGCAGGTCGAGCTGTGGCCGACCTCGATCGTGCTGCCGGCCGGGTACCGGTTGGCGCTGACCGTGCGCGGCAAGGACTACGAGTATCCCGGGCCCAGCGGCGGGCGGCTGTCGAACTTCAAGAACGAATTGCGCGGCTGCGGGCCGTTCTTGCACGACGATCCGCTCGATCGGCCGGCGAACGTCTTCGGCGGGACGACGACGCTGCACGCCGACGCCCGGCGCGCGCCGTTCGTGCTGTTGCCGGTGATCCCGGAGGAACGATGAGCGAGCTGGCCGAGGCCACCACCACCCGCGCGTTCGAGGTGCGCAATCCCGCCGACGGGACGCTGGTGGCGAACGTTGCCGCCGGCGGTGCCGCGGAGATCACCGCGGCGGTCGACGCGGCGGAGCGCGCCTTCACCGACGGCCGGTGGAGCGGCTTGCCGGTCCGCGAGCGCTTCCGTATCCTGACCGCGTTCGCCGACGCGATCGAGGCCGCGCTGCCCGAGCTGGCACGACTGGAGACGACCTGCACCGGTCGCCCGTTGCGCGAGATGCGCGCCCAGCTCGGGCGGCTGCCGGAGTTCTACCGCTACTTCGCCGCGGTCGCGCGCAGTGCCGAGGACACCGTCCCGCCGTTCGAGGGACCGTACCTCAACGTGGTGCGCCGCGTGCCGCTCGGCGTCGTCGGCCTGCTGACGCCGTGGAACCATCCGTTGCTGATCCTCACCAAGAAGCTCGCGCCGGCGTTGGCGGCCGGCAACACCGTCGTCTGCAAGCCCTCGGAGCTCACGCCGCTCACCACCCTCGAGCTGGCGCGCATCGCGCTGGCGGCCGGCGTCCCGCCGGGCGTGTTCAACGTCGTCACCGGGCTCGGTCCCGAAGCCGGCGCGGCGCTGGCCGGCGAACGGCGGTTGGCGAAGCTCGATCTCACCGGCGGCACCGAGACCGGTCGCGCGGTGGCGCGCATCGCCGGCGAGAACCTGGTGCGCTGCAACGCCGAGCTGGGCGGCAAAGCGCCGGTCATCGTGCTGCCCGACGCCGACCTCGACGTCGCGGCGGCGGGCGCGACGTTCGCCGCGTTCATCGCCAGCGGCCAGACCTGCATCGCCGGCGCGCGCGTCCTGGTGCACGAAGGCCAAGTCGAGGCGCTGCTCGAGCGCATGGTCGCGCGCGCGACGAAGCTCCGGCTCGGCGACCCGCTCGACCAGCGCACGCAAGTCGGGCCGCTCGTCTCCGAACGGCAACGCGCGCGCACCGAAGAGTACGTCGCCATCGGCGTTGCCGAAGGCGCGCGTATCGCCGCGGGTGGGAAGCGTCCCGACGATCCCGCGCTCGCACGCGGGTACTACTACGAGCCAACGATCTTGGCGGACGTACGGCCGCGCATGCGCGTCGCACAAGACGAGATCTTCGGGCCGGTCACGGTCGTCATCACCTACCGTGACCTCGACGACGCGGTGCACATCGCGAACGACGTGCAGTTCGGCCTGGGCGCGTCGATCTGGAGCGCGGACACCGCCGCGGCGCTGCGCTTGTCCGAGCGCCTCGACTGCGGCACGATCTGGATCAACGACCACCACCGCATCGATCCCGCGCTGCCGTGGGGCGGCATGAAGGACAGCGGCCTGGGCCGCGAAGCGGGCCTGGAAGGCTGGCGCGAGTACACGCAAACCAAGAGCGTCGTCGTCAACCTCGAACGGCCCGTCGACTGGTACGCGACCGACGAGTTCGTCCGGCTGAGCTGAGGCGGCGCGCCTAGCGGCGGCGGTCGGAGAGGGTCGTCGCGCGGTAGGGGAAGTCGACGAAGCCGCGCACGTCGGCGATCAGCTGCGGATCGTTCGGCCAGCGTGTTTCGACCAGGTAGAGCGCTTCGTCGATCCCCGCGGTGACGCCGCCGCACGACACGATCCCCTTGTCCTCGACGACGCGCGCGGTCCAGTGGTCCAGTCGGGATTCACGACCTCGACGCCGCACGCCGCCAGGTCGTTCACCAGGCCCGGATGGGTCGTCATCAGACGTCCTTGCGCCACGCCGGCGCCGACCAGGGCGAACGCGCCGGTGCAGACCGAGACGACCAGCGCGCCGCGCTCGAACTGGCGCCCGATCGGCGTGGTGAAGGCGGTGTTGTCTTTCTGCTGCATGACGCCGGTGCCGGGCTCGGTGTTGCCGCCGGCGACGATCAAGACGTCCGGCAGCGTCGTGCCGTCCCACGGCTGCACGCCGAGCGTCATCCCGTGGATTCCGGTGACGACGAATTGCGGCCCGGTCGGGCCGTGCAGCTCGACCGCACCGGCGCCGTCGACGGCGACGATCCGCAGATCGATCGTCGGGGCCGGCGGAGTACGTTGGCTCAGGTACCGGTTCGCGGTTTGCAAGACGGCGTACGGACCGACGACGTCGAGCTCGTCGCACTGCGCGTATGCGAGGAAGAAGATCGACGCCGGCGGCTCGTGCGCGCGCACCCTCAGGGTTGTCTCTTCAAGGGCGTGCCGTGCATCGGCATGTCCATGTGGCCGGGCGGCGGCGGATGGAGGCGGTCCTTCACGACCTCGACGTTCGCCATCATGCCGGCATCTTCGTGGTCCAGGATGTGACAGTGCAGCACGAACTCGCCGGTGTAGCGGGCGTAGTGCGTGCGCAGCGTGACGTCGTAGCCGTCCTCGATGAAGAGCGTGTCGCGGAAGACGTGGTAGAGACTGCAGTACTGGTCGGCCAGGTGGTGCGCGTCCGCGACCACCAGCGGCGTGCACTGCCCGGTCTGCGGATCGAAGATCGACTTCTTGAGCGTCGTCCCGTTCTTGAGGTGAAAGACGCGCTGGATGTCCATGATCTCGAACGGGTTGATGTGGATGTGGAAGATGTGCGGTTCGGCTTGCGGCGTCTCTTGGATCGCCACGTCCCAGTCGTCGGTCGTGCCGAGCTGGCGAATCAAGGCGGGCTGCACGCTGTCGGGCTGATAGGCGATGCCGTTGACGCCGAAGCCGTTGGGCTGGATGACCGGACCTTGGCTGTTGAAGTCGATCCCGAAGTAGGCGGTCGGCTTGGGCAGCAGCTGCGGATGCGGCGGCGCGAGCGCGACGAACGGCGCGAACGGCGTGAGGTTGCCGAGCCGAACGCCGGCGCGCACCGCCGGCGGCAGGTCGGGGTTGGCGGCCGCGATCGCGTTGAGGATGTAGGTTGCGGGGTCGCCGGTGACCGGATGGCCGCCGGCGACGTGAACGTAGGCGAGCAGCTGCGGGATCGAGGGACCGTTCCCGCCGTTCCCCGACGTCGCTCCCGTCTTCGGGTTGACGATGACGCGTTCGCCGGGCGGTGCGGCCTGGTCGAGCAGACAGTAGTCGCCCGCGCTGGGGAACGCCACGAGGATGTCGCTGCGATAGCCCGGCTGCAGGTAGTTCGAGGCCACCGGACCGACGACTTGCGAGATGCCCGGCGCGCGCAGCTTGATCGTGTTGACGTGCGTGCGGGTCAGGCCGTCGTCGGCGATCTCGACCTGCGGCACGACGGCGGACGGGGTCGCGCGGCAGACCTGCTCGACGATCGCGGCTTGCTGCACGCGCGTCTTGCCGGCGAGCGCGTTCAGCAACGACGCCCGCGGGGCGCCGCCGTTGGCCGTCAGGGCCGGCGACATGCGCAGCACCTGCACGTTGATCGTGTCGTGGACGCCGGCGTGGACGAAGCGCCAGCGCTGGATCGCGCCCGCCGCGACGGTGATCGTCGGCTGCACGATGCCGTTGATGCTGGTGAACCGGCCGTTGGTGTCCCAGATCGTCGCCGAGAAGAGCTGGGAGTTGAAGTTCTCGACGACGCCCTTGGTGATGCGCCCGGGCTGCTGCGAGGTGTAGCTGCACGACCACGGCGCGTTGGCCGAGGGCGGCGGCGAGGACGATTGCGTGTCGGCCGTCGTGTAGAGCCCTTGCGTGGTGATCAGGTTGTCGTACGGGCCGGTGGGTGCCGGCGTCGTTCCGGGCGCCGGCGGCGGCGTCGCGGCCGGTTGCCAGAAGCAGCCGTAGGCGATCTGCTGCAGCTCGAAGACGGTGTCGGGGAACGGCACGTGCTGCGCGTCGTGCAGGATCGTGTCGACGTCGACGATGCCGCCGTTTTGCGCGCGGTGCGCCCAGTCGCGGTCGCCGCGCACGATCAGGACGCCCGCGTCGGCGCTCGACACGCCGACGGCGGTCGAGCCGTGCATGTGGGCGTGGTACCAGAACGTCCCGGCCGGATGATCGGCGGGCAGCGCGATCTCGACCGGATACGGCGCCTTGCGCGGCGGCATCGAGCGCAGCACGTTGTCGCTGATCCCCGAGGGCGAGACGTGCAGCCCGTGCGTGTGGAGATTGGTCGTGTTGAAGCAGCCCACGCCGACCGGCAGGAGCAGATACGGCGCCGGCGTCGCGCCGCACGTCGGATCGTCGGCCGAGAGCTCGTTGTGGACCGCGACGTGGAGCGTGTCGCCGGGCCGCACGGTGAGCAGCGGCGAGGTCAGGCAGCCGCTGTACGTGCGCAGCTCGAGGTCGTCGGTCGACTGCGTGGTCGGGTTGTTGATCCGCGCCGCGACGCGTTCGAGCGGCAAGTCGACGTAGACGTCGTGGCCGCCGGGCGCGATGCGCTCGGGCCCCGGCTGACAGGCCGACACGACGTTGGCGGCGCCGAGCGTCGGCGGCGCGGCGCGTCCGTTGGGAAAGCGCGGGACCGATGCGAACGGCGGGCTCACGGCGGCCGCCGCCTGCGCCGGCGGCGTGCGCTGACCGGCGACCTGCACGAACGCGACGCCGGCGGCCAGCCCGGCGGTCCCGGCAAGGAGGAGGGCGCGGCGCGTCAGCGCGCGCGAAAAGAGCCGAAACAGCATGCCAACACCCGTTGCCTCTGAAGACGAGAGAAGCAGCCGTTCGCAGGCACCGTGGCGGAACCCTTGGTTGCTTCGAGCACGGCCGGGACGCTCGCGCGGCGAAAGGGCGCCGCATGGCGATCACGTTCGGCCGCGTCGTCCCCGTGCTGCGCATCTTCGATGAGGCGAAGGCGCGCGAGTTCTACCTCGGCTGGCTCGGCTTCACGGTCGACTTCGAGCACCGCTTCGACCCGGGCGCGCCACTCTACATGGGCGTCTCGCGCGGCGGATTCACCATCCACCTGAGCGAGCACCACGGCGATGGTTCGCCCGGCGCGCGGGTACGGATCGAGACGAGCGGCGTCGAGGAACTGCAGCGCGAGCTGATCGCCAAGGGCTACCGCTACGGGCGCCCGGGCGTCGTGCGCGAAGAGTGGGGCGAGCTCCGCGTCACCGCGCACGACCCGTTCGGCAACCAGCTGCACTTCGTCGAGCGCGTCGGCTGACGCGCCGAGCCACCGACGGAAAGAGAGATCGAGACGAATGGAACGAGACCGCGACGGCGTCCCTTTTCAGGACGATTTCACGGAAAACCGTGGTCCCAGCGGCGCCCAGCTCGACGACGACGCCCAAACCGAACGCCTGGATCCCGACGTCGACTCCCAAGCCGACGACGAGACGCTCAAAGAGAACGTCTTCGGCGTCGACGACCCGAAGCCGAAACGCTAGCCGCCTTGCACGACGACGCGCCGGCGGGCGGCGCGCCAGACGAACGCGGCGAGGACGGTGAACGCCAGCAGCCACGCGATCTGCGTGGCGAAGGCCGCCGCGTAGCCCGAGGGCGGGATCGTGCCCAGGTAGATCAGCAGCGGCGTCGAGTAGATCGCGGCGAACGGCAGCGCGAGCAGCGCCGTCTGCAAGAGGCCCGGGAAGAAGATGAGCGGCACGATTTGGCCGCTGAGCAAGTCGCTCGCCCAGCGCACCATCAGCTGCACGGCGAACGTCTCGAGCGTCCAGAAGGCGACGCAGTTCATCAAGAAGTTGAGCAGAAAGTTGACCAGGTAGCCGAGCAGGAAGCTCAGCGCGAACGCCGCCAGGACCGGCGGCGCCGGCACGTCGATGTGGACCAGTAAGAGCGAGACGGCCAACGCCGGGGCGATCAAGGTCGCGTGCAGCAGCGTCATCCCGACCCCGTCGCTGAAGAAGTAGAAGGGCAGGCTGATCGGCTTCATCAGGTCGGTCGCGATCTGGCCTTCGCGGATGTGGTCGCGGATCGCGCGCGTCCCGTCGATCTCCAGCACCAGCGACATCAGCAGCGCGATCGCGGTGTAGGTCAGGATGGCGTGCAGCGGGATGCCGGCCGGCGCGGCGTTCTGTGCGTAGAGTGCCACCCAGACCGTCTTCATCAAGTACAGTCGCACGATCAGCGCGCCGACGTTGGTGAAGACCTCCATCCGGTAGGTCGCCTCGCGCGAGAACGCCTTCCCGGCGAAGGCGACGTACGGCGCGAGGACCGCCGAGATCGTCATCGCGCCTGGTCCGCCGGCGGCGCCTCGCTGTAGCCTTCGAGGTAGATGCGCCGGATGATCGACTCCAGCTCCGGTTCCTCGATCGAGAGGTCGTGCACGCGGTAGTGCTCGGTGACGCGGCGGATCAGCACCTCGGCCGAGATCTCGCGGCGATCGAAGCGCAGGCGCACCAGGTCGCCCTCGCGCCCGTCGAGCGTCGCGCCCGCGACGTGGACGTCGGGCGCGTCCTCGCTCAGCTGCACCACCAGCGTGCGATGGTTGCCGTAGCGGTCGCGCAGCGTCTCGATCTCGCCGTCGTACACCAGCGTGCCGTGGTCGATCAGCACGATGCGCCGGCACAGCCGCTCGACGTCGGCCAGGTCGTGGGTGGTCAGGATGAAGGTCGTGCCACGTTCGCGGTTGACGCGTGCGACGAACTCGCGGATCGCCTCCTTGGCCACCACGTCCAGGCCGATGGTCGGCTCGTCGAGGAAGACCACCCGCGGGTCGTGCAGCATGGCGGCCGCGAAGTCGCCGCGCATCCGCTGCCCGAGCGAGAGCTGGCGCACGGGGGTGCGCAAGAACGGGCCCAGCTCGAGCAGCTCGGTGAACGCGGCCAGGTTCGTCGTATAGCGATCGGCCGGGATGCCGTAGATCGCACGCAGCAGCTCGAACGACTCGATCAGCGGCAAATCCCAATACAGCTGCGAGCGCTGGCCGAAGACGACGCCGATCGTGCGCGCGTTGCGCCGGCGGTGCGCGTAGGGGACGATGCCGTTGACCCGCACCTCGCCCGACGTCGGGACGAGGATCCCGGTCAGCATCTTGATCGTAGTCGACTTCCCGGCGCCGTTGGGGCCGATGTAGCCGACCAGCTCGCCGGCGTCGAGCGACATCGTCACGCCCTCGACCGCGACCTTGTCCTCGTAGTCCCGCGAGAACAGCGTGCGCAGCGCGCCGCCCACCCCGGGTCGGCGCACCAAGCTGCGAAAGACCTTGCGCAGGTCGCGGGTCTCGATGATGGGCGGCATCAGGGATAGTATTCGTCGGCGATCGCGACGCCGAAGCCGAGGTTGGCCTTGCGGAACTCCCGCACGACGCGGTCGTTCAGCTCGCGCCGGACCGCGAACTGGCGCAACGGCGCGGTGCGCAGCGCGGCCCGGATCGCGATCCAGTCCTTGGTCATGCTGTCGATTCCGATCCATTCGAGCGGCATGATCAGCGCGTCGCGCCACGCCGGGTCGGCCGCCATCGACTCGATCGCGGCGCGCACCGCCGCCATCGCGGCTTGCGGATCGGCGTCGGGCGCCGCCGAGACGACGTAGTCGACCCGCGACCAGTTGCGCGAGTGGTTGGAGACGGTCGTCACCGAGCTGTGCGGGATCGTGATCAAGTTGCCGCCGGCGTCGCGAATCTGCGCGATCCGCAAGGTCAGGTGCTCGACCAAGCCGCTCTGCGCGTTGATCGTCACGTAGTCGCCGACGACGTATTGGTCCTCGAACAGCACCAGAAAGCCGTTGACGATGTCGCGCACCAGGTTCTGCGCGGCCAGCGAGACGCCCAGCGCGGCGATGCCGCCGATCGTCACCACCGAGCCGATCGACAGCCCGACCTGGCTGAGCGAGGCCAGGGCGGCGATGAAGACGATCAAGATCGTCTTGAAGCCCGCGATCGCGTTGGCGACGGTCGGGATCCGCAAGGAGTGCCGCGCCCGTTCCTCCGAGGTCGCCTGATACCGCACGTGCCAGACCGACGCGGCACGCTGGATGACGACGTCGAGCAGCCGGTTCACCAGCGCGGCCACGATCCAGATCCCGGCCACGCCGAGCGCGCCCTGCCAGAGCCAGCGCGCCGTCGCCGTCGTCTGCGGGAAACGCGCCAGCGCCCACGTGACGCCGACGAACCACAGCAGCACCACCAGCCAGACCAGCACGTCGGCCACCGCGTTGTAGATGCGCATGCGCTGCTCGGGCGCGATGCGCCGCAGCGCGAACGCCAGCAGCCGCCGGCGGCTGTGGTGCACCGCCTCCTGCGCGGCGCCCGCGTCCGGCGTCGCCGTCGCCTCGCCGGCGGTCGCCGCGCGCTGCTCGAGCGTCTCGCGCAGCGCGCCGGAACGCCCGCGCAGCAGCGAGACGATCCAGCCCAGGATCAGCGTGAGCACCAGCAGGACGCCGGCGGCGATCGCGACGCGCTGCAGGTTCAGCCGCACCTGCGCGGGCTGCCGTTTGATCAGCGCCTTGACCAGCGCGCTCTGCAGCGTGTCCTGCCAGCTCTGCGCCAGCGCGTCGACGGTGGTCAGGTTGTACTGCGCGTCGGTGGTCGTGACGGTCATGATCGGAACGGCCTGATGGTGGCGCCCGTCGATCGCTTCGAGCACGTCCTCGTCGTTCTGCCGCACCGCCGAGACCTTGAAGGTCGCCGGGTCGTAGGCGGTCTCGGTTTCGTCGCCGACTTCGATCTGCGAGGTGATCTGCTGCAGGACGCTCTCGATGACGGTGACCCGCTCGGCGATCGAGCTGGTCGCGCTGCCGGTGGCGGCGATGCGAAACAGCACCGAACCGTCGAGCACGATCGGGGCGGTCGTATAGATCCCCGACTGCTGGATGTCGAACGGCGAGGTCGGCGCGGCCGAGGGGAGCGTGGGCAGCACCTGCGCGCCGGCCGGGGCGCTCGCCGCCAGGGCGAGCCCCAGGGCCAGCGCGAGGGCACGCAGGACGGGCATCGAGCGCCCCGTTCGGCACCGGGCGCGGCGATTCCGTAGAACTACGGACGGCCCCGAGCGCCGGCGCGCCTAGCATGGAGGAGACGCGCACGGCGTGTGCGCGGTCCAGAAGGAGACTCTTCCGTGCGACATCAGACTGACGATCCGGCCGGCGACGCCGCGCCCGATCGCTCCTGGAGCTTCGAGGTGATCGGTTCGCGTGTGCTGCTCGGCGTGGGGCTGATCTCGCTGCTGCTCGCAGCCGCGTACTTCGTCCAACTCTCGACCGTGCAATCGTGGTTGACGCCGCCGCTGCGCGTCGCGTTCGGGGTGCTCGCCGGTCTGGCGCTGCTCGTCGGCGGCACGGCGCGGCTGGGTTCGCGGCGCAACCTCGTCGCCGAAGGGCTCACCGGGTTGGGCGCCTCGATCCTCTATCTCTCGATCTGGGGCGCTTTCGGCCCCTTCCAGCTGATCCGCGAGCCGCTGGCGTTCGGCGCGATGGTGCTCGTCAGCGCCTCGCTGGCGTTCGTCGCGTGGCGCACGCGCCGCCAGAGCATCGCGCTGTTCGGACTCGCCGGCGCGATGCTCACGCCCGCGCTGTTGGCGGCCGGACCGCTGCCGCCGGCGCTGTTGGCGTTGTACTTGTGCGTCGTGTGCGGCGCGATGCTGGTCCTCGCCGTGCACCGCGACTACCTCGCCGTCGAAGCGGCGACGCTGGCCGGCGCGCTCGCCTACGCCGGCGCCCTGGCGCCGAATCCGGAGCTGCACTGGACCGCGAATCACGTCGCGATCGTCGCCGCGGTGCTGTTCGCCGAGTTCGCGAGCGCGCTGTTCCTCGCCGCTCGGTGCGGCCGGCACCTACGCCGTCGTGCACCTGGTGCGCGATTTGCCGGACGTCACGCACCCGTTCTTCAACGACGCGACCGGCGCGACGCTGGCGCTGCTGGCGGCGGCGGCGGTCGTCCTGCGCGATCAGCGCAGCTACGCGCCGCTGCTCCACCGGGACGAGCGTGACGCGTTCGGCTGGCTGTCGGTGGTCGCGGGGACGGCGCTTGCCCTCGCGACCACGGGCTGCGACCTGATCGCGCAGACCGCGCTGCCGAGCGGTGCCTGGACGCCGGCGACGCAGACCGCGTTGACGGTGCTGGGCGCGGTAGGGGCGAGCGCGCTCGTCGCGCTCGGCTTCCGTTATCGCTCGACCCGCACGCGCGTGACCGGCTTCGTCGTCTTCGGTCTCACGATCGCGAAGATGTACGCGTTCGACCTCGCCGCGCTGGGCAGTACCGAGCGGATCGTCTCGGCGCTCGTGCTCGGGACGCTGCTCGTCGTGGTCGCCGCTTGGTACCAGCCGGCAATGGTGCGGAGCAGGCGGGCCGCTTAACCGCCAGAGGAGTCCGATTTCCCCGCCGTGGCCTCGGCGGGGAAATCGCGGCTCGAACGGGGAGAAGGGCGACCGTGACCGCGCGCCGCTCCCGCACGCACCTGGCCCTCGTCCTCGCCGCGATCGGGGTCGTCTTCGGTGACATCGGGACGAGCCCGCTCTACACGCTCAAGGTGTGTCTGGATCTGGCCGGCACGCACGGCCCGCGGGCGATCATGGGGATCTGCTCGCTCTTGTGCTGGGCGCTGATCGTCGTCGTGTGCATCAAGTACGTGACCTTCATCATGAAGGTCGACCACGACGGCGAAGGCGGCATCCTCGCGCTGCTGGCGCGCGCGATCCCGCCCAGCCCGTACGGCGCGATCGTCAAGGCCGGCGCGCTGACGATCATCGTCGTGATCGGTGCCTCGATGCTGCTGGGCGACGGGCTAATCACGCCGGCGATCTCGGTCATCTCGGCCGTCGAAGGCCTCGAGGTCGCGAACCCCGCGTTCGCGCAGTGGGTGGTGCCGATCTCGCTGGTGGTGGTGGTCGGGCTGTTCGCGCTGCAAACCCGCGGCACCGAGAAGGTCGGCCGGCTGTTCGGTCCGGTGATGGTGCTGTGGTTCGTCACCATCGGCGTGCTCGGCGCGTGGGCGATCGTGCGCGCGCCGGTGATCGTCGGAGCACTCGATCCGCGGCTGGCGATCGAGTTTCTCGTCCGGCACGGCCTGGCGGGGTTCACGATCTTGGGCGGCGTCGTGCTGGCGGTGACCGGCGTCGAGGCACTCTACGCCGATCTCTCGCACTTCGGCCGCGGCCCCATCGTGCTGGGCTGGTACACGATCGTCTTTCCGGCCCTGATCCTGAACTACTTCGGCCAAGGCGCGAACCTGCTGGTCGATCCGGCGGCGCGCGAGAACCCGTTCTTCGCGTTGGCACCGTCCGCGCTGCTGTTGCCGATGGTGCTCCTCGCGACGGCGGCGACCGTGATCGCCTCGCAGGCGCTGATCTCGGGGACGTTCACGCTGGTCGAGCAGGGCATCGCGCTGCAGTTGGCGCCGCGCGTGCTGGTGCGCCACACGTCCTCGGAGTACAAGGGACAGGTCTTCGTTCCGTCCGTCAATCGCTGGCTCGCGATCGGCTGCGCGATCCTGATCGTCAGCTTCCGTTCCAGCGACCGCCTCGCCGCCGCCTACGGTCTGGCCGTGGCCTGCACGATGCTGTGCACCTCGCTCGCGTACTACGCCGTCATCACCCGCGTCTTGCACTGGAACCGCATCCTCTCGACGGTCCTGGTCGGGTGTTTCCTCGTCGTCGACGGCAGCCTGGTGCTGGCGTCGCTGCCGAAGTTTCTCGACGGCGGTTGGATCCCGCTGGCGATCAGCGCGGTGTTGGTGCTGGTGAGCACGACCTGGCTGCAAGGCCGGCGGCACCTGGCCAGCGCGCTCGCCGCGCAGCAAGTCTCGATCGACGACGTGCTCGAGAAGCTGCCGGCCGGGATGGGCGAGTCGGGGACGATGGTGTTCCTCACCCCCGATCCGCGGGGTGTCCCGTTCTTGGCGCGCCATCGCTGGATTCGCGACCGCGCGCAAGAGGAGCGCATCGTGGTCATGAACATCACGCGCGCGCCGACGCCGTACATGAGCGATCACGACCGCGTCACCGTCGAGCGCTTCTCGCTGCGCCTGGTGCGCGTGATCGCGCGCTTCGGCTACATGGAGGCGCCGCGCATCGATCCGATCCTCAAGTCGTGCGACGCGTTCGGGCTCGACCTCGACCGCGACGACACGTCGTTCTTCTACGCCGACCCGAAGATCGAGGCGGCGGAGAAGCACGGCTGGCCGGCGTGGCGTCGCGAACTGTTCGCGACCTTGCAACGCAACGCACGCCCGTTGCCCGACGATCTGCGCATCCGCGCCGAGCGGCGCATCGAGCTGGGCGTCACCGTCGCGATGTGATCCCCGTCGTCGCGATTTCTTGACGAGCCTGGCAATCCGCTGGGATACGGATCGCGCGCGAACGGGTACGTTTCCCGCCATGAAACTCGCACTCGTTCGCTCGTTCGTCCTGGCCGGCGCCGTCGCCGCGACGCTCACCGTGAGCGTTCCCCGTCCGGCCGCGGCCGACACCGGCTCGACCGCCGCGATCGCGGCGGCCGCCCTGATCGTCGGTGGGCTGATCTTCGACAGCAGCCGCAATCAGTATTACTACGTCAGCGGCGGCCACCGCCGCTACGTCGACAACAACACGGCCTCGTACTACCGCAACCACGGCGGTCGTTACCGCGACAACCACGGCAGCTGGCACGGGAACGGCTACCACGACCCCCGCGGCGGCTACCACCACTAGGGCTGCAACGCCGGGCCGTTGGGCGGCGTCCGTAAGGACGTGGTGCTCGGCGGCCTTCTGACCATCGTCTTGGCCGGCATCGTCGGACTGGCGCTGCTGGCCAAGATGATCCGCGTTCCGTACCCGGTCGTGTTCGTGCTGGGCGGCGTCGTGCTGGCGCTGATCCCCGGCGTCCCGACCATCACCCTCGACCCGAACCTGGTCTTCCTCTTGTTCTTGCCGCCGCTGATCTTCGGCGACGGCTGGACCAGCGACGCGCGGGCGTTGGTGCGCTTCCGGCGGCCGATCCTCTCGCTCTCGATCGGGCTGGTCATCTGCACCTCCGCGGTGGTGGCGTTCCTCGCCCATCAGCTGATCGGGCTGCCGCTCGCGGTCGGCTTCGTGCTGGGCGGCATCCTCTCGCCGACCGACGCCGTCGCCACCGACGCGATGACCGAGCACGCCGCGCTGCCCAAAGCGCTGATCGCGATCGTGGGCGGCGAGAGCCTGGTCAACGACGCCTCGGGGTTGGTGGTCTACCGCTTCGCGATCGCGGCGCTGGCGACCGGGACGTTCTCACTGCTGGCGGCGAGCGTGCAGTTCGTCTACGTCATCGTCGCCGGCATCGCGGTCGGGCTCGCCGGGGCGTGGCTGCTCGCGAAGCTGATGAAGCTCATCCGGCGCAAAGGGCTGGGCGACCCGATGATCTCGGTCTCGATCTCGCTGATCACGCCGTTCGCCGTCTACGTCCCGGCCGACGCGATCGGCGCCTCGGGCGTGCTGGCCTCGTTGGCGGCCGGGATCGCCCTCTCGCGCGTGCCGACGCTGTTCGATGCCGAATCGCGGCTGCAAGCGATCTCGGTCTGGCAGCTGCTGTTCTTCACCTTCAACGGCGCGGCGTTCGCGCTGATCGGTCTGCAGCTGCGCGAGATCGTGCACGGGCTGAGCCGCTACTCGGTCTGGACGCTGATCGGCTGGACGCTGGCGATCACGTTCACGCTGCTGCTCGTGCGTTTCATCTGGGGCTTCGTCGCCCTCTACCTGCCGTACCGGCTCTTCCCCGAGCAGCGCGAAGGGAAGTTCAGTTGGCCCGGACTGACGATCATCGCGTTCTCGGGACTGCGCGGGATCGTCTCGCTGGCGGCCGCGTTGGCGATTCCGACCAGCCTGGGGATCGTGCCGTTCCCCGACCGCGACCTGGTGCAGTTCCTGACCTTCGGCGTCATCCTCGTCACGTTGGTCGGCGGCGGTCTGCTCATGCCGCTGCTCGTCCGTACGCTCGGACCGCACCTGGAGGGCGACGGCGCGGAGGTGGAGCGTGCGACGGCGCTGGCGCGCGTCACCACCGCGCGAGCCGGGCGCGATCGTCTCAAAGCGCTCGAGTCGGGATTGAGCAGTCCGGCCGACTGGGAAGTCGCGGGCCGTCTCGAGGCCGAGTACGACCAGCGGCTGGCGCACTTCGGCGCGCACGCGGACGGCGCGGGGAGCGTCGGCGCGGACGGCAGCGATCACGCGACCGAGCAGCGGCTGCGCCGCGAAGCGTACGAGGCCGAGCGTGCCGCGCTGAGCGGACTGCGCCGCGCCGGGACGATCGGCGACGACGTCTACCGCGAGCTCGAGTGGGAGATCGATCTGGCCGAAGCCAGCCTCGGCGATCGGCTACAGTAAACCCATCTCGCGGGCGCGTGAGATCGCTTCGACGCGGTTGCGGGCGTCGAGCTTTTGCATGCACGTGCGCAGGTAGGCCTTGATCGTGTTGGGGCTCAAGTTCATCGCGTCGGCGATCTCGAGGTTGGTCTCGCCGGTCGCGACGCGTCGCAGCACGTCGTACTCGCGGCGCGCGATCGGCGAGCGCGCGTCACGGCGGTGCGAACCGCCGGCGCGTCGGCCGCCGTCGCCGTCGGGCCGCATGGCGCGTGCGATGCCCTCGACCAGATCCATGCGGGTCGCGTCCTTGGGCAGCACGCCGTCGGCGCCCGCTTCGAGCGCCGCGTCGACCGCCGGATGGTCGGGATAGGCGGTGAACAGCACGACCTTGGCCGCGGTCCGTTCGCGCAGCGCGCGGATCAGCTCGGGGGCCAGCATGTCGGGCAGCCGCAGATCGAGCAGGATCAGGTGCGGATCGGCGGCCACGACGATCGCCAGCGCCTCTTTGCCGGTCGCGGCATAGCCGGCCAGCGCGATCCCGCTGCAGCTCTGCGCCAGCATCTCGACGCCGTCGCGCACGACCGGATGGTCGTCGACGACCAGCACGCGCACGGTGCTCATGCCGGGACCCACGCGCGTAGGCTGACGCCGCCGTCGCCCTCGTCGTTGACCTGCAGGTGCCCGCCGTGCTCGGCCAGCGCCGTGCCGATCGCCTCGAGCCCGAAGCCGCGCGCGTGCTCCGCCGCCGGCTGCAGCCCGATCCCGTCGTCGGTCACCGTGACCGCGACGCCGGCGCGCAGCGCCGCGACGGTGACGACGACGTTGCTCGCGTGCGCGTGCTTTTCGATGTTGAGCAGCCCTTCTTTGGCGGCCGCCAGCAGCAGCTGCAAGCGCGATTTCTCCAGCGGCGGGAGGACGTCGAGCATGATCAGCTTGGCCGGCACGGCCGTGCGCTCGGAAAACGCGGCGCAGGCGGCTTCAATCGCGGCGCCGAGCGCCAGCTGCTCGGAGGGCGTGCGCAGCGCGCGCAGCGACTCGCGCAGCGTCACCGCCGCCTCGCTGGCTTGCCTTTCGATCGCCAGCAGCCGCTCGCGCAGCGCCTCGTCGACGACGGCGTCTTCGCTGGCGCTGCGCACGCCGGCGGTGATCGCGAAGAGCATCGCCCCGATCGTGTCGTGCAGGTCGAGCGCCATCCGCTGGCGCTCCTCGTGCATCGCGATCTCGGCGGCGTGGCGCGCGCGCTCGGCGACCAGCAGCGCGTCGGCGGTGCGGTCCGCGACGCGCTCGACGATCGCGGCCGCGCGGTTGCCGAACGTGCCGCGTTCGCGCAGGCCGCCCAGCAGCACGCCCACCCGCTGCTCGTTGCAGCTGATCGGCGCCGCGATCATGCGCTGAATGTCCTCGACCGCGACGTTGGCGTCGTAGTCGTGCGTGATCGCACCCGAGCCGAAGTAGTCGTCGACCCACTCGAGGGTGCCGAGCTGGTAGACCTTCCCGCCCAAGCCGCAGCCGCGCTGCAAGGTCAGCCCGACGAACTCGTCGGTGCGGTTGCCGCTGGTATACCGGATGCGGACGCTGTCTCGCCCGGTGCGGTCGCCGAACCAGGCGACGTGGAAGCCGTACTCGTTGGTGAGCAAACGAACGGTTTCGCGCAGGACTTTGTCGCGATCGACCAAGGCCAGGATCGCAGCCAGCTCGCGATCGAGCTCGCTGAGCTCGTCGGCGGCCAACTGGTAGCGGGAAAGCGCGCGCGAGAGACGGGCCAACGGCAATCCTCGTCGGGCGGTGATTGGGCGCCGTCGTTCGCGCGGCGCAAAGTACCTCCCTTCGGGTGTAGCATCGCGCGGCACTGATTTGCAATACTCGTCCCGGCAAGCCCTGATGGCACGCGCACCGGCGGAGACGCCGACCGGTGCGCGTGCCCGACCACGTCCCGAACCGACCGGAGGTAGACCCGTGACTCGACGCCGCGTTCTCGTGCGCTCGATCGGCGCTGCACTCGCCGCCGCGCTGCTCGCGCTCGGAGCTCGCCCGCCGGAACCGGCGAAGGCCGCCGGGAGCGACGTGACCGTGGGCGTGATCTACTCGAAGACCGGGTTCTTGGGCAGCTACGGCCAGCAGTACATGGACGGCTTCCAGGCCGGGCTGGATTACGCGACGCACGGCA